>JACCEB011222829.1_pt1 | contig 12932 bp, 14 predicted proteins | sample 7454761 | NCBI WGS metagenome assembly JACCEB01 (sample SAMN15323454, study PRJNA562643) | freshwater metagenome | isolation source: river surface water | place: USA:Blue River Watershed | collected 2017-08-18 | reverse complement strand
CGCAACTTTTCAAATCTGTCGTCATGTATTTGCTGGTAATCTTTGGCTCCAACATAGGTAGAATAACATTTGATAACCCCGACAACATTCCGTATTTGCTGATAATTGAAACCATTATTTAATACTGCTCCTACTCCTGTATTTGAAGATGTGACATATGGATAATCGCCAAAGTCAATATCTAGCCAATACCCTTGAGCACCTTCAGCTAAAAATTTCTTTGGAGATGAATGAATAAGACTATGCATATTCACAAGATAAGGTTGTAATTCAGGCACATCTTTGGCACGAATTCCTGTACGAGACACTTTGTCTCGATAACAAGGGCCATTACCAGTGCGAGTAGTTCCAATCTTAGTATCTTTGGAATCTTCTTCGATATGTTCTTTTGTAATAATATGAGCGTTTTCAGCAATGCGTAAGAGCGATGTATCAAAACCAAGATTTTCGAGATATTCGATTTCTTCGAATAACTTCTGAGTATTAATAACACATCCGTTACCAATTACGCTAGGGATGCCATGAAGGATGCCACAAGGAACTAGGTGTGTAACAATTTTCTCTCCTTTGAGGTAAATTGTATGCCCTGCGTTTCCCCCACCGTTAAAACGAATCACATAATCATATTCGCCAGATGCAGCCATTTGATTAGCTATCTTGCCCTTACCCTCATCACCATATTGCATTCCAATTACGACATCAACAATTGAAGTTTCCATGTCTTATTATATCGGATTTTGCAATTAAATCAAGATTCTAATAGTCTGATTTCGATTTCTTTGTTATGTTCTTCTACTCGTTCTTCTTATCTTTACTTTGAATGTATTCTTCTATTACTATAACTTCTTCTCTATATAATGAGCCTTCAAATTTGTGATTGGCATCTTTATAGACTGTGTATACATCTGTAGCTTTTTTTCTGATACGAGTAAGAGCATTGTCTACACATTTTGCTGGGACATTTAGATTTTTTGAGATTTCTTTGTAAGTGGAATCATAGCCATATTCTTCAAAGATTTCAGTCTCGAGAGGTGTAAGTTTCTTCTTTAAAATTTTAGAAGCTTCGTCTAACTCTTCTCTGAGCAAGATGTCATCAATAATTTGAGTTTCTCTAGGTTCACCAAATGGATTATCTCTATCTGGAATAAAATCAGCTAAAGTTTGTAAATTTCCATCATCACCCAAAATAATAGGGGCATCAAGTGAAATAGACTCATTTAAAATTGTATTCTTCATTCTTTTTGCTGAAGAGATTGCTGTTGCTAGGTGTCTTTTACAAACTAAATTTACGCAGAAATTTTTAAATGTTGTGTCTTTAGTGCAGTCAAATGAATTAATTGCTTTTAATACACCTAGTCTAAGTTCTTGCAAAACATCTTCTTTATCAGATCCTAAAATAAAGAAGTGAAAAGTTAATTTCTTTAAATCTGGTTCGACCATTTTAAGAAGGGTGTCGAATGCACGATTATCACCCTTCTTGGCCTTTTCTACTAATCTAACTATTCTAACAGTTTCTGCTGCCATAAATTCCTCCACGGCAGCAATCTTTTTTTAAATCATTTGTCGCTTTGAGCAACAATTCCAATAGCTTTTAATACTGCTGTTTTCACAACAATATCTTCCGAAACGTTTTGCCGTATTTTTAATATTACATCCCAAAAATATTCATTTAGGTTTAGCATTACATTTCCCTTTACGAGAAGATGTAAAAATTCTTTTGTGTATTCATCTGCTAAATCATCTTCTTTAAGTAATTTAGTCCTAAGAACACCCATTAAAATCTCTGACATATCTTGAAGAATTTGACTAAAATCTCTTCCTTCTAAATGACATGCTTCTACAATCCTAAAAGCTTTAGCTCTATCTTTAGATAAAATTGCATGAAGCAATTCTACAGATAAATGTTTTGGACTTTTTCCTAACAATTCACGTACATTATCATCAGTAGCGCCAATTGTAGAAACTTGTTCCAAAATTGCCAAAGCTGTTCTTACACTTCCTTGTGATTCTTTGGCAATCAATTTAATGCCTTCACTATTAGATGTAATTAATTCTTTTTTTACAATATTATCCAGGATAGTTGTAATATCTAACTCTGACACCTTGTGAAGATGAAAATGTTGACACCTAGTTTTAATTGCTGGAAGTACTTTATTAGCATCTGTAGTGCAAAAAAAGAACTTTACATATGCTGGTGGTTCTTCAACAATTTTTAAGAGAGAATTCTGTGCCTGAGGTGTTAGCATGTGACATTCATCAAAAATAAAGATCTTATATTCTCCAATAGATGGCTGGATTCTAATCTTTTCAGCTACATTTTCACGAATATTATCAATGCCATTATTAACAGCACAATTAATCTCAATTAAATCTCTATGGGAATCATTTAAGATAAGCTTTGATGATTGAGAATTAAGATCAGGATTAGGATCATTCTCTTGGCGATTTTCACAGAGTAAGGACATAGCAACAAGACGTGCCAAAGTTGTCTTTCCAGTACCAGGAGGACCAGAGAGAAGATAGGCATGCGAAGTTTTATTATGAACAATCTGTGCACTGAAAATCTTAGTTGCAAAAGGTTGTATTACAGAATCAAAACTTACTGGTCTATATTTATTGTAAAGGCTCATCGAAACTCACTTTAAGTAAAAAATCTGGATCTTGTTCCTCTAACCAGTCTAAATCTCTATCATAAAATTCAAACTGACAAATCCAAGGAACTAAAATGCCACCACAAATTATATCACTGAAATCTTCTTGTTCAATACTGTATGAGATATTTTCTTCATCTAATTTTGCAACTACAATACTAATATCAGATTCTTCTTCACAATAGATATTAGAATTGTCATCTGGAGAATCTTGAAAAGAATAGTTAGAAATGATTTTAGAAATTTTAAGCATCCTAAGTAATTTTCTAGGAACCTTAAGATAAGAACACTCAGAATCAGAATATAAGGTTAGTTTCAAAATTCATACTCCTGAGGCAGTGGAATTTCAAGTGGATTTTTTGAATTAAGAAGAGAAGGAAGCATATCATCAGTTTCCCATTTTGCACTAATTCCATTCTTGACAAAAAACTCAACAATAAACCCATAATCTTCTATGTCAGGTCTTCTAAGTTTTCCATCATTGTTTTGACCAATTGAATAAAGGCATCTAAATAGTTGCCATTCTTTCTGTGGGTCATTTAGTTGTTTCCAGTCATCGGACCAAACTGAAAAACAATAGTGTTTAGGGTCTCCACTTTTAGTAATTACAAGATCTCTTACCCAAGATTTATTTATTCCATCCATTGAACAGACTGGAGCAGATTTTGGCTTGACTCCATCTATTTCACAAAAATGGATGTTATCAATATCAGCGTGACCAATATAAACATAGTATCTCTCAATTAGTTTTTCAGCTAATCTTTTGATATCTGGTGCGTCATAAAATTCTACATTATTCAATATATTTTCTCCAAAAATAAACCCGCCAAAATCGACGGGTTTAAAAATTAAATACTAAGTTGTGTTACAGCTACTACCTGTCCATTTTCATCACGTACCGCAGATGGTCCAGTATCTACACAAAATACATCTTCTCTTTTAAATGGAATATAATCCATACAAAGTCTACTTACAATGTAATAAGTTCCATCTTCAGGATCTGGTAAATTTACAAGCTTGATAAATTCTGTTTTTGCAATTGGAACACCAGCTAATTTACCAATAATCATTTGTTCAGTTTCGACACGACAAGGATTCTCAGCTCTGGGTAATGTTGCATGACCTGAAATTGTAATATCATGACCAATAAGATTTACAAACTTTTTAAATTCTGGATACATTAGACTCCCGTACTTCCAAAACCACCTTCACGATCTTCATTTGCACTTGTTGAAAATTCATCTACAACCTTAAATTCAATCTCAGGAAGCTTACAGATAACAAGCTGAGCAACACGATCACCATGTTTAACTACAAAACCATTCTTTGAGTGATTGTGAAGAATTACCTTAACTTCAAAATTCTCTCCCTGGCCACTAAAATCTGCATCAACTGTACCCGGTGAATTTAGGACAACAACTGAATTCTTTGCTGCTAACCCAGAACGAGACCTAACCTGAACTTCATAGCCTTTAGGAATATTAACATTTAAACCAGTTTTGATTAGCTTTGTGTCATTTGCAGTAATTAAAATTTGATTGTCATAAGAATCCAAACACCAAGCATGAACATCATATCCAGCTGCATTTGATGTTGACTTAACTGGATATACTACTCCATCACGAAACGCCTTAATCTCTACTACTTCTTCACTCTTCATTTTTCTCATATAAATCCTCCGGGTTGAACTGACTTGCGCTAGTATCAATTACAAGTTTAACAGGCTTTTCTCTAGAACGCAAGGCTGTAGCAAAATTATATAACTCTCGTCCTTGCAAATTAGATTTCATACCAGTGATTGCTCTAATGTCATCTAAAGAAAGTATGCTGCTAAAAATCTTTTCAGTTTCTACATCCTGTAACATTAACCAAAGTGTCTTTACTACAGAAGGTTCGTCCTCTGTTCCTTCGTCTTCTTTAATTGAAGCATCTATAATTTTTAACAATCTCTCTTGTTTAGCCATATGTATTAACCTGCCCTCAGAATATTTTACCATGAAAAGAAAAAAGAGGAGATTTCTCTCCTCTTTTTATTTAGCTACTGCATGCTTCGCAGTCTGGATTGTCAAGTGAACAGACCTTTCCTGCAAATTCTTCTGGGTCAAATTCAGTAATTGGTTCTTCCTTTTGCGGTTTTGGACTTGGATTATTTTGAATTAAAGATAAATCAACACCAAGCCCCTTAAGAGCAGTAGTTTTTGACTTAGTTCTCAAATAATACATACCAGTTTTTAGACCTTGCTTCCATCCATAAAAGTGTGCAGAAGAAAGCTTTGAATGTGAAGGTTCTGGCATGAATAGATTGAATGATTGAGATTGATCAATAAAATATCCACGATCTCTTGACATATCAATCAATGTCTTACCCTTCATCTCCCAAACAGTCTTGTAAAGCTCCTTAATCTCAGTAGGAATTTCTGGAATATTTTGAACCGATCCACTCTCAGCAATTAATCTAAGGCGAATATTATCATTCCAAAGTCCTAAATTATATAGATCATCAACAAGATGCTTATTAATAACAACATACTCACCACTCAAAGTATTTCTCTTGTAGATTAAAGCAGTGAATGGTTCGAATGCTTCATTGTTTCCAAGAATTTGAGCAGTAGAAGCTGTAGGCATTGGAGCTACTAACAAAGAGTTCCTAAGGCCATCTTGCTTAATCTTTTCCTTAAGTTCTTGGAAATTCCATCTACCAGACAAATCTGATTCTGTAAGACCCCAAAGATTGTATTGAAGAATTCCCTCAGATGCTGGTGATCCTTGGAATGAAGAATATGTCCCATGAATCTTGGCTAAATCATTAGAAGCTGTAAGGGCTGCAAAATAGATAGTCTCAAAAATATCCTTATTGAGCTTTTGTGCTTCCTCTGATTCAAAAGGAAGACCCATCATAACAAAGGTGTCTGCTAATCCTTGAACACCCAATCCAATGGGCCTATGACGATTATTAGATGTTGAAGTTTCTGTAGTAGGATAATAATTGATATCAATTACTCTGTTGAGATTAACTGTTGCTTGATATGTAACATCATAAAGCTTTTGGAAATCATACTTACGAAGCTTCTTATCCTTCTCACGCACCTTTCCTGATGGAATAGATACAAATTTAGGAAGAGCAATAGATGCTAAGTTACATACAGCAGTCTCTTCTTTGCTACTTTTTTCAATGATTTCACAGCATAAATTGCTACTATAAATTGTGCCCAGATTCTTCTGATTACTCTTATAATTACATGCATCCTTATAGAGCATGTATGGAGTTCCAGTCTCAACTTGTGAATCAAGAATCTTTTCCCACAATTCACGAGCCTTCACAGTTTTAGTAGCTTGTCCTTCAGATTCATACTTTTCATATAATTCTGTAAATGCTTTATGATCAGGAGTATCATATGCATCTACAAGACCTGGAACTTCATTAGGTGAAAAAAGTGACCAAACGCCATCTTCTTCAACACGCTTCATAAACAAGTCTGGAATCCAAAGAGCAAGGAATAAGTCTCTTGCACGAAGCTCTTCTTTACCATTGTTCTTACGGAGGTCAAGGAAGTCAAAAATATCACCATGCCAAGGCTCAAGGTAGACAGCAATAGAGCCTTTTCTGCGCCCTCCACCCTGGTCAACGTATCTTGCAGTCTCATTGAAAACCTTAAGCATAGGAATAATTCCATTAGAAGTCCCATTAGTACCCTTGATATAGCTACCCTTGGCACGAACCTTATGAATATTCAATCCAATACCGCCAGCATTTTGGGAAATATGAGCACAATCAGCAAGAGTCTTGTAAATACCCTCAATAGAATCTTCAATATCAAGTAAGAAGCATGAAGATAATTGTGGCTTATTTGTACCTGCATTGAAGAGTGTAGGTGTTGCATGTGTAAACAGTCCCTGAGACATCATTTCATATGTCTTTTGGGCCATTTCAATATTGTCACCCCAAATTCCAACGCTAACTCTCATATACATTTGCTGAGGAGTTTCTGCTGGTAAACCATTGATTTTAAGGAGATATGCTCGTTCAAGAGTCTTATATCCAAAATAATCAATATTAAAATCTCTATCATGAACAATCATAGCATTTAATTCTGTTGCATGCTTCTTGATTGTATTATAGACAGAATCAGAAATCATTCCAGAAGCTTCACCAGTTCGAGGATTAATATAACCGTAAAGACTATCGATTACAGTGGAAAAATCCTTAGGAACTCTCTTATATAAAGCAGTGATCCCAAGTCTAGCTGCAAGAGTTGAATAATCAGGATGAACAGGAATTAATGCTGCAGCTGTTTCGGCTGAAAGCTTGTCTAATTCTTCAGAAGTTACACCATCATATATTCCAGAAATAACCTTGCGAGCTACTTCATCAGAATCTACAAGTTCACTCAATCCGTAAGTTTGCTTCTTAATTCTCGAAGAAATCTTGTCAAATCGTACTGGCTCTTTACTGCCATCTCTCTTAATTACATCCATATTTAAAAATCCTCATCTGTACTGAAACCCTTATTACCCTTGTCAAAGGTTCCGCTCTTGTTATATTCTGCTACACGCTTCTCAAAGAAATTTGTCTTATTATCTAAGGCAATATTTGTCATGAAGTCAAACGGGTTCTCTGTGTTGTATACTTTACCAATCTTTAGGTCTACAAGCAACCTATCAGTAACATATTCAAGGTATTGTTTCATGAGATCTGAGTTCATGCCAATCAAAGATACTGGTAAAGCGTCAGTGATAAACTCCTTTTCAATTTCTAGAGCTGATTGTAAAATTTCAATTACTCTTTCTCTTGGGAGCTTATTCTCGATATGATTATTGTATAGATGAACTGCGAAATCTGTGTGCAAGCCCTCATCACGAGAAATTAATTCGTTTGAGAATGAAAGCCCTGGCATTAAACCACGCTTCTTAAGCCAGAAAATTGAACAGAATGACCCAGAAAAGAAAATCCCCTCAACAGCAGCGAAAGCAATTAATCGCTCACAGAAAGATCCAGAGGTAATCCATCGCAATGCCCATTCTGCCTTCTTCTTGACTACAGGGACAGTTTCAATAGCTCTAAAGAGATAATCTTGTTCAGCCTTGTCAGTGATATAAGCATTGATTAAAAGGCTATACATTTGACTATGAATATTCTCCATCATAATCTGAAAGCCATAAAAATGTTTTGCTTCTGGGTACTGTACTTCCTTAACAAAATTCTCAGCAAGGTTTTCGTTAACGATACCATCAGAAGCTGCAAAAAATGCTAATACATGCTTGATAAAATGCTTCTCATTGGCACTGAGTTTTGTTTCCCAGTCAGTTTTATCTGGATATAAATCTACTTCTTTTGTAGTCCAGAACGTTGCTTCCGCCTTCTCATAAAATTCAAAGATATCTTGAATTACTTCGTCAGGACGGAATACAAATCGATTGTTGTTTTCTTCTAATATTTTTTCCATTTAAGTATCACCCTTAGGCCTCTCTATATTACCCGGTACTATATATTCACGCACGAAATTTCGACAAAAAAACCAACTTTAATTAGTTGGTTTAGATGTTATTAATAATAAATGTTAATTGTTAACAAATACTATGTCATAAGGTTATCTGGAATAATAACCCTTAGTTTTTTTATAAGATTATGAACATCTGAATGCAAATCATTATCTTTAACGTAATTTATAACTTTTGAATAAGCTTCTCTGTAATCAATATTTAAATCATCACCTACAAAAAAAGCTGTCTTTACCAACGCACAATGCACTAAATGATTTGCTTCATCATTATTTTCAACAAGCAAAATAGAGTCATCTTCATCGTTTGTATCGACCTTCATTTTAGTATTTTCAAAGGCCAAAGACATCCTCAAAAGGTCTCTCCACGGAGTGCTTGTTCTGATATTTTTATTCTGTAAGACACTTGGTAATTCCTTAGGATTTAAGGCTTTCATAGCAGTATAAACAGGCTGATTTTTATTAATCACAGCTGATACTACTTTTTGTTTCTTACTGCGCCATAACTCAAATTTTTGATTAGTTTTTATATTATCTGACATTTATTGATACCTATTACAAAGCTGCCTTAATGTCAATTGCAAAAATTCTTGTGCAAACACCCTTAGTTCGTTTGCCATTGATTTCAGCAAAGTATTCAGACTGCCTATTTACGAGAACTGATCCATTAGTAAGGGATTCAACTTCTCTAGATGCAAGCCTAAAAGCATTCATGGTTGCATTTAAAGCTGTTGGACCTACAGAAAGAATCTTAACGTAATCATGTTCTTTTAAAACATGTAAGATACTCCTGGATAGGCCTACAGGGTCTGTAGGCCTTCTGCTGCCATCAGGATCATTAGGATCTCCACCACGTACTCTTAAAATCCTTGGATCCTTTTGATTCTTAACCTTATCATTATCTACATCATAAATATCGTTCATTTTATACTTCCAACCCTAAAAGGGACATTTTATTTTTAAGAGAATTTAATGCTGTATTAAATTCATCAATAGTACATCTATATACACTAGCATTAAACACAATTTTCTTTTTGCCAGAAAGTGCATTGCTAATAATCTTTTCTTCTAACAAACTAAGATTCATATTAACTAAGTCATTAATTTTATTTGAGTCCTCGATTCGATCATACGTACAATTTTCATCTCCCTCATTATCATCTTGGTTATAAACACTCATTAATCTAGGGGATACTGTTTGATATCCTGGATACATTTCGTTGAATTTTTGAAATAATAGAGTTGAATGCTTTGATAATAAGTGCTTTTTAATTGCTTCTTTAAGTGCATTCTTTTTACAAATTTCACAATCTTCATTGACTGTTTCACAAGTGCATTCGATAGTGCGTGGAGTCTTAAAGCTTTTACAAAATGGACAGTGAGCTAAAGTTTCTAAATCAAATCCTGAATTATTCATATGATCCCACAAAATATCACTATGGCATTTTCTCAAGTGGGTGGATAGTGGAGAAACAAATTTATCACAAATTGGACATTTACATGATGGATTTCTTTTAGCTGCGTTATCTGCTTTTACTAAATTGATATAGTTATGATGTAATGCTCCAATAAAGTAATTCTTAAATTCTCCACTTCCACCGTATCTGGAAACTTTTCTTAAATTTCTAGGCTGCCAATTAGAAAGAACATTACAAAAAATCTTCATATATTCAATAGAAAAATCATCATAAGAGTCATATAGATAATAATATTGATTATACCATTCTTGAATATGTAAATTTGGTGGATAAATAGCACATATCTTATTATAATACAAATCAATTGCTCTTTGATTATTTGTTTCTAGAGCTTTCTGATATCTTATAATTGCATCTTCTAACTGTGTCTGATATTCTTTAGACTTCTTATCAACTTTGGGTGTTACTACTGACATAATTTTTTAATTTCAAATCTTTCGATCTGAAACTATTTTGCCATGATTATTTAAAAAGTCAAGCTGTTTTAGATGGTTTGATGTCTTCTATGATAAGAGATACATTTTTCCTACCATAAAATGAATCTTCAGACAGTGTGAAAGCAACATCATAGAAATTTCCCTCAGTAAATGTATCAAATAAATAGCCTTTACGCCACCCATTTGCATCAATTGTGTTAGTTGATGATTTACTTGAAAATTTTAATTTAAGATGCTTATCATTTGACATAGTGCTTTTCTTTACTAACTTAAGATTAGAAATTGAAAATACTGGATTTAAGTTCATAGAGCCAAATGGAGAAAGTTTTGTCAATTCTTCATAAGTAAAACTAGAAACATCACTAAAACTCATTTTTGAATCAATTAAAATAACCTTGTCTTCAAATGACACTCCTGGTTGATTTTTGGCATATTCATCTAGAGCCTTTTGAAGAGGTTTTAGATTATCTTTATGTAATTCAAATCCTGCAGCAAAAGCATGGCCTCCGCAGACAGTAGAACCATCAGCACGTTTCTTAAATAATGCCCAAGCTTTTTCAGATTTAAGAGCATCAAGAATATTGAAATCTCTTACTGAACGACAAGAACCTTTTGCATACCCATCATCTTTTATCGTGCAACATAAAGTTGGCTTATTAAATTTTTCAGCTATCTTTCCAGCAATTAATCCAATCAAACCAGCATGCCAAGATTCAGACCAAACAACAAGAATATTCGTATTATCTAAATCATAATTATTCAATACAAAATTAATAGCATCTTCTGTAGCTTTTTCTTGATCAGTTTGTCGTTTCTTATTAGCATGGTCAAGTTGAGTAGCCAAGAAATTAGCTCTTACCTCATTCTTTTCCAATAATAAATCTAAAGCTGTTCCAGAATCCGCAAGTCTTCCAATGGCATTAATTCTTGGGCCAATCTGAAAGCCAATAGTTGTCGTATTAACCTCTTTAGCTCCAGCAACTTTCAATAAGGCTTTGACACCTGGCTTATTTGAATTTGAAAGTTTATCACAACCTAAATGAACCAAGATTCTGTTCTCATCAATCATAGGAGCGACATCAGCAACAGTTCCTAGGGCAACATATTCAATATTTTCTTCTACCATAGTTTTGATTGAAAATTTCCTAGAATGTGCAAGAGCTAACATTACCTTAAAAGCAATACCAACACCAGCTAAAGCATCAAAAGGATATCGCTTAAAGTCTTTGTTAGATTCATTAGAAAAAAGATGTCCAGGATAATAAGGATCATCTCTGTTTGGATTGATCACTGCTAAACTACATGGCAAACTTCCATCTTCAGAAGGGTGGTGGTGATCTGTGATAATCAAATCTAGCCCCTTTTGTTTTGCATATTCAGCAGTTTCAAAAGATACAATTCCACAGTCAACAGAAAGCATTAAAGTAGCATTACGTTTGATTGCTTCGTCCACAGAATGCATTTTAATATCGTAACCGTCTTCCATTCTATGGGGAACTTTGTATTCAATATTTGCACCAAGAAGATTTAAAGATGTGACAACTACAGCAGTAGCAGTAACACCATCAACATCATAATCACCCCAGACAAAAATCTTTTCTTTGTTATCAATAGCCTGATTCAATCTATCAATTGCAGTTCTAATATCAGGCAAGAGAAAAGGGTTATGCATTTTTTTAATATTTACATCAAAATATTCATGGGCATCTTCTGGAGTATGAATATTTCTAGATGCCATAATATTAGCTACAGGCAAAGGAATTTCAAGTTCATCAGCCAAATTTGAGGCTATTTCTTTATCAAAATCAATATATTTCCAAACTGTATTCATATCTTTATTCCTAAACCTAAACTATGCAATTTTGACCTTTTTATGGCCTTTTTCTAAACTATCAATGATCAAATTTTCAAGAAAGTCACATCCATATTCGAGAGCAAATTCATCTGGATCAAGATTCTCTGGTAGCAGTATATTGCAGTAATTCATTTTATGCTCTTCAATTTTCTTGATTTGTTTTTCAGAAGACGAGATCCCAGCTTGATCAGAATCTAACATTAATACTATGTTCCTTGTGTAACGATAAATCAGAGCTAAGTGAACTTCTGATAAATTTGTTCCACAGACAGCAACTACATTGTCAATCCCTAAAGATGAAAGAATAATAGCGTCAAAATATCCTTCAACAACTACAACGTAATTTTTATTCTTTATTGAAGTTTTAGCATTATTAAGATTATATAGATGGTTTGATTTAGAATAAGACTCATTTATCCATTTACCTTTAAGCCATTTATTAACTCTTTCTTCTTTCTTTTTTGGAGATAAATATGGATCATTCCAAATTTCAGAAATCATGGCTTCTTTAAGTGGGTCAAAATGCCTTCCAGCAAAAGCTACATGCCTATTGTGACAATCTTTGATAGATAAAACAATTCGACCCTTAATAAGAGGAAACCAGTGTTCATCCTGAGGATTGCATACACCAAGGTTGAACTTATGGAATAATTCCTTTTTTATTCCCCTAGATATTAAGTATTCAATAGCTTCTTTGTTCATGTCAAGATTGCTAGCAAATAGTTTATATTTATCTAAAATTTCCATCTATATAAATAGAAAATGCTCTCTTTCGAGAGCATCATCTTACTCCTCAGTCTGCTCTTCTTGCTCTGTAGGCCCTTCAAGCACGTCAGTAACAAGCTTTGCGTAATTAGCCCCAGAGATTTTAATCCTACCACAAATGTACTCAAATACGGTAGCAGAATTATCATTTCTTGTCTTATTAGACGGAGCTGGTTGATCCACCAATGCCTCAAGAAATTCATACTTATCCTTTGACTCAATTACTTCTCCGGTATCAGGATGAACAT
>JACCEB011117850.1_pt1 | contig 12949 bp, 13 predicted proteins | sample 7454761 | NCBI WGS metagenome assembly JACCEB01 (sample SAMN15323454, study PRJNA562643) | freshwater metagenome | isolation source: river surface water | place: USA:Blue River Watershed | collected 2017-08-18 | reverse complement strand
GACCGGAGTTTCGAAGGCGCGCAAGCGACGCACTTCATCGAGAATTCCTTCATTGTCCACCTTGCCCTTGAGGCGCTTGAGCGCACGATCAATGGGTTCACCCTTTTTAACAACGACTTCTGGCATATATTTCCCCCCTTTCTTGAAGTGCTGTCTCAGCAAAAGTATGTATTTGCCGGACCGCCTTCGGGAACCGATGATGTCTCCAAGCGAGAGCATGTCAAGGCTCTCGTTATGTCGCGTTGTGATTGGCCATGATGAGAGGCGTAGTTTTCTCTGGGTGTTGATGGATATGAGGGTGGGTTGAACGCTGAAAGTACGAAGCGGCAGTCCTCCGCATCAAAAAGAATGGAATCGTCATCAACGGGCCCATGTGAGAATGTAAAGGAGTTTGAGGTGCGATCGACGAATCAAATGGCTTCTGTGTTAACAATCGGGGTGGTCACTGGGTCGCGTGCGGATTTTGGCCTCTTGGTTGGCGTAATGCGGGGGATTGCGTCATCCCCCGTTTTGTCGCTGCGATTGTTTGTAACTGGGATGCACTTATCGCCCGAGTTTGGTGATACGTGGCGAGAGATTGAGGCCTCTGGATTCACCATTGACTGGCGGGTCGATATGCTGGTTTCGGGTGACTCCTCCACTTCTGTAACTAAGTCGCTAGGGTTGGGGGTGATTGGTTTTGCGGAGGCTTTCGCCAAAGTTAGGCCCGATTTAGTCCTTGTTCTTGGTGATCGTTACGAAATCCTCTCAGCGGTTCAGGCCTGCTTGATTGCCAGAATCCCTGTAGCCCACATCGCCGGTGGTGATACCACGGAAGGGGCGGTCGATGAATCTATTAGGCATGCAATCACGAAGATGTCGCATCTGCATTTTGTAACTAACTCAGATGCCGCGAATCGTGTACGGCAAATGGGTGAAAATCCCGAGCATATATTTGAAGTTGGTAGTCCCGGTTTAGACTCGATTGTGGGGCGTCCGGTTTTAGATCGGGAAGAGCTAGCCGAAAGTCTGGGTATTACTCTCCGCGCCAGACTGCTGGCGGTGACGTTTCATCCGGCGACTCTCAGTTTGGTTTCGCAGACCCTCGAAATGCAGGAGTTGCTCACGGCACTCGACCGATTTGATGCAGAGTCAACAGTCATTGTGTTTACTATGCCGAACGCAGATGTTGGTGGCCGAGATTTGATGTTTATGGTTTCTGAGTATGTGAAAACTCGTGTTCATACGAGGGCATTTAAAAGTTTGGGGCGATTGAAATATCTCAGCTTGATTGCTCATGCCGATGCCGTTGTGGGTAATTCGTCGAGTGGCCTCTATGAAGCTCCGACGTTCAAGACACCCACCGTAAATATTGGAAGTCGGCAGAATGGCCGACTCCAAGCCGCTTCTGTTATTAACTGTCCAGCAGAAGCGAACGCGATTGAGCGCGCCATCCGAAGTGCTTTTGTGCTAGACACCACGCAAGCGCGGAATCCCTATGGAGATGGGAGTGCCTGCTCGAGAATCCTCGCCGTACTCGAGGCCCTGCAAAGCCCTGAGAATTTAGTTCATAAAACCTTCTATCCCGCCACATGAGTAATCGTGTCTTTGTGATCGCAGAAGCTGGGGTCAACCATAACGGATCCCTAGACTTGGCAGTCAAGTTGGTGGAAGCAGCTGCTGATGCGGGGGCGGATGCTGTCAAGTTTCAGACGTTCAAGGCGGAAAATCTAGTAACTAGGTTGGCCCAAAAAGCGGATTATCAAGCATCGAACACTGGCACCAGTGGGTCTCAGTTTGAGATGTTACGGGAACTCGAGTTAAAGCAGGAGGATTACGTCGAGTTGAAGAGGGCGTGCGATGCTCGGGGTATCGAGTTCATGTCAACTCCATTTGACGAGGATAGCCTTCAGATGCTGGTGGATATTGGAGTCAGGCGGTTGAAACTCTCTTCGGGAGAGATTACTAACGCTCCCCTTTTACATCGAGCATCTCGCACGGGACTGCCGATCATCCTTTCTACTGGAATGGCCAGCCTGGGTGAGGTCAAAACGGCACTCTCTGTTTTGGTCCACGGAGTTTCTGAAGATTCGAGTGAGCCGTGTATGAAGGCTTTTGAAAGGGCGTTTTGCCTTCATCCGGATTGCCTGGTTGGCAAAGTGACTCTCCTTCACTGTACCACGGATTATCCATGCTCTCTGGGGGATGCGAATCTTCGGGCGATGGACACTTTGTCTGATGCATTCAATCTGCCAGTGGGTCTTTCCGATCACACCGAGGGTGCTGTTGCTGCCTTGGCGGCAGTCGCCCGTGGCGCTTTGGTGCTTGAGAAGCACCTCACGCTCGACCGCAGTTTGACTGGCCCGGATCATCTTGCTTCTATGAATCCAGATGAGTTTTCCCGGCTTGTCCAAGGTGTTCGGAACGTTGAGCTTGTGCTGGGAAGCGCAACCAAGACCCCTGTTTCTGCGGAACTCAAAAACATTGATGTCGTTCGCAAAAGTTTGGTGGCCTCGACTCCGATTCGTCAGGGAGACATTTTTACGGAGGGCAACGTCACGGCGAAAAGACCTGGGAGCGGGGTTTCACCTCTTTTCTTCTGGGACGTTTTAGGAAAGGTTGCCCCACGCGACTACAAAAGAGACGAGATCCTCGATTTTCCATGCAACCAGTAATTGTCATTGGGGGGGGAGGGCACGCCAAAGTGGTGGTTGCGACGTTGAAAGCAGCAGGGGTTCCGTTGTTTGGATTTTGCGATCCAGATTCAACAAAACTCAGTGTGCTTGGCTTACCTAAGTTAGGTTGCGATAAAGCAGTTGAATCGTATTGTCCATCTGAGTTTCAGCTAGCCATGGGGATTGGTGGTACTCGAGCTGGAGGGGCACGTTCTGAGGTGTTTGAACGATTCGTTAACCTTGGGTATCGATTTTTGACCGTCATCCACCCAACCGCTGTCGTTGGTCCAGAAGTGGTTTTAGGTGAGGGTACGGTTGTTTTCGCGGGCGCGGTGATTCAGCCGGGCTGTGAAGTTGGAATCAACTGCATTTTGAATACGCGATGCGCAATTGATCACGATTGCACCCTAGGTCCGCATTGCCACGTGGCGCCAGGCGCTACTCTGGCAGGAAGGGTCACTTTGGGGCGGAACTGTCATGTGGGTGCTGGTTCCACTGTGATACAGGAGGTGACTCTTGGACAAAATGTTACGGTAGGTGCTGGTTCAGTGGTGATTCGAAATATCGGGGACGACAGCACGGTCGTCGGGGTTCCGGCCCGCTTTGTGCCAAAACACACCTGTGAGAAAAATATAAGCAAACGTGCAATGTAGTTTTTATTTATAAAGCAAGCTGCTTCGCCTAGTGGCGTTGCAGTTCTTTCGATCGCATTTTATCTAAACTTAAAAAAATGAAAGAGACGGTTGCATTTGTCTTTGCCCGAGGCGGATCAAAAGGCATCCCACGAAAAAACGTTCGGGATTTTTGCGGAAAGCCTCTCATCGCTCACACAATCGACTTGGCTCGTCGTATGCCCGAGGTTCGAGAGGTCATACTTTCCACCGACGACCCAGAGATTGCGGCGATTGGTCGTCAATGTGGGGCCAGTGTTCCCTTTTCGCGCCCGGCTGAGCTCTCGGGTGATCGAGCACCAGAATGGCTGGCGTGGCAGCACGCCATTCGGCACGTTCTTGAGGTGATGGGCCTCCAGTTCGATTGCTTTCTGAGTCTTCCTCCAACATCGCCCCTTCGCGAGGAGGAGGACGTCAGAGCGTGTTTAAACAGATACTGTGGCGGAGGTGCGGATCTTGTTGTGGGTGTTACCGAGTCGTCGAGTAATCCCTACTTCAACATGCTGGTGTTAGACAGTAGTGGTTCGGCAAGTCTAGCAATTCCCCCTGAAGGAAAAGTTTTTCGCAGACAGGATGCGCCTCAAGTACTGGATATCGCGCCTTGTGCTTATGTTAGTTCGCCGCAGTTCATTCTTCATAATAGTGGATTATTTGATGGCGTGTTGAAAACCGTGACTATCCCACCTGAGCGTGCGGTTGACATTGATACGGAGGTTGATTTTGAGTTTGCCGAGTTTCTCTATCATCGGAAAAAGCTAAAAAGTTCAAGTTAAGCAAACTCGTCTCTTATTCGAATGGCACATTGATGGTGAAACATCCCTTAGTTCTTTGGGGCGCGTATACATGCCGCTAGCGGACCTGATCGATTAGAGTTATTTGCATAAGCGGACACCATGAAAGATGATTTAGAAAAGAGCACTATCTTGGAGACCGCGACGTTACGTGAGGCCTTGATGGCCATAAACACTGGCATTTTATCAGGAGCCGTCATGGTAAACCGAGAGGACGGACGTCTTTGCGGAGTCATGACAGACGGAGATCTGAGACGGATGTTGCTGAGTGGCGTGAGTATGGACGAGTCAGTAACTCCCTATGTAACGCGCGATTTCACTTGGGTTGATGAAAATGCTTCACGCTCATACGTGCTTGATTTAATCCGTGCCCGTGTTATTAAACATGTGCCGGTTGTGAACGATGAGATGAAACTGGTTGGCGTTCACCTTTTGGAGGAGATGATCGCGGGTCGGGATTTGCCGAACGAGGCTGTGATTATGGCGGGTGGAAGAGGCGTGCGGCTTGGGGATTTGACGAATGATTTGCCAAAGCCGATGTTGCGAGTGGCTGGCAGGCCGATTCTTGAGAGAATCGTGATTCACTTAGTAGGCGCTGGGATCAAAGTTATTCACATCGCGGTGAATTATCGGCGAGAAGTGATTGAAGATTATTTTGGAGATGGGAGCCGATTCGGTTGTGCCATTAGCTATCTTAGGGAGAGTGAACCCATGGGGAGTGGGGGAGCACTTTCGCTACTGCCGAAGCTACCCCAATCTCCCCTGCTCGTCATGAACGGCGATTTGGTTTCAGATTTCTCGGTGAAGTCGATGCTCCGCTATCATCAAAACGGTAAGTATGCCGCCACGATGGCGCTCAGTGTATACAGTCATAAAATTCCGTTCGGATGCGTTGACTTTGTCGATGGCACGGTTGTCGCTTTCCGCGAAAAACCGTCAGTTCGCGAGTTAGTAAATGCTGGCATCTATGTGATCTCGCCTGAGGTGTTGCGCCTAGTTCCAAATGGTTTCTTTCCGATCACTGAACTGTTGGAGTCCTGTATAAAAACGGGGTGCTCCGTAGGAGGGTTCCTGCTTCAGGACGACTGGGCGGATGTCGGCACGCCCATTGAGCTTTTTCGAGCGCGTGGCGAAATCTAGAGGAATAAAGTCAAAATGAATCTGAAATGTGAGTCTATTCTGGTAACTGGCGCCGATGGTTTTATCGGAAGTCATCTCGTAGAGGAACTTGTGGGTCAGGGTTGTCGTGTTCGCGCAATGGTTCACTATAACTCGTTTGGTAGTTGGGGATGGCTTGATAGTTTACCGCAAGAGACGCTCGAGCGCATCGAGGTGATTGCAGGGGACGTTCGAGATCGAGGGTCTGTTTCGAGCGCAATGAATGGCGTGGGAGTTGTTTTTCACCTCGCGGCGCTGATAGGCATTCCTTATAGCTATAATTCGCCTGAAAGCTACGTATCAACTAACATTGGTGGAACTCTCAACATTTTGGAAGAGGCTCGTCGGCTTGATACGCCGCGTGTGCTGGTTACTTCAACTTCTGAGGTTTACGGGACCGCGCGCTACGTTCCCATTGACGAATCTCATCCGCTCCAGAGTCAGTCACCTTACGCCGCCACGAAAATCGGCGCCGATCGAATGGCGGATTCATACTTTCGGAGTTACGGTCTCCCAGTAACAATCGTCAGACCATTCAACACTTATGGGCCGAGGCAATCGGCAAGGGCTGTTATACCCTCAGTGATTGGGCAGTTGCTGAAAGGTGCGGAGGAAATCGCCCTTGGCTCACTGAATCCAACTCGCGACTTAGTTTATGTGAGAGACACAGTCCGTGGATTCTGTTCGATTGCAGCGTGTGATAAATCTATTGGACAGGAAATTAACATTGCGACGCAATCTGAAGTTTCTATCGGGGAACTAGCAGCGCTCATTATCAAGCAGATTAACCCAAGAGCCGTCATTCGTACGGAAGCGGAAAGGATTCGGCCCAAGAATAGCGAGGTTGAGCGGCTCTTCGGAAGCAATTCGAAGATTCGGGAGATGACTGGATGGGAGCCGAAGTATGCTTTAGTTGACGGGCTTGCAGAAACCATCGACTGGTTTAAGCGGCCGGAAAACACATGTCTATATAAGGAAAAAGGATACGTTATATGATCCCGCTCTGCGTTCCTTGGATTCGCGACACGGAGTGGCAGTTACTGCGGCAGTGTATTGACAGTGAGTGGGTGTCCTACGCTGGCTCGTTTGTTGACGAGTTTGAGGTCAATCTAGCGTCGTACGCGGAAAGCTCTGCTGCTGCAGTAACGATTTCTGGTACGTCTGCGTTGCATCTCGCTTTGATTGTTGCGGGCGTTTCGCCGGGTGATGAGGTTTTGATGCCTGCGCTCTCCTTCGTGGCTCCGGCAAACGCAGTCCGTTACTGTGGCGCTTGGCCTGCTTTTATCGATGTATCAGTCAAGACTTGGCAGATGGATTTGAGTAGGGTGCACGAATTCTTGGTCGACGGTTGCCGGCGCGACGGGTCCGGCAAACTTCGCAATCGCCTCACAGGACGGCCAGTTACGGCATTGATGCCGGTGCACCTGTTAGGTGGCATGGTGCCCCCGGATGAGTTAGGGCGTCTTTGTCGTGAGTTTTCGCTTCCGCTTGTTGAAGATGCGGCTGAAGCGTTCGGATCACGGTGGCGAGGTAGAGGGATAGGTGCCCCTCTTGAAGATGAGGAGGGCTTGGTTCGGATGATTTGCACCTCGTTCAATGGTAACAAAATCATGACCACCGGAGGAGGTGGAGCGGTTTTCTCAAATCAACTTGATCAGTTGAGGCGAATCCGACATCTCTCAACGACGGCAAAGACAGACGCTGTAGAGTTCAACCATGATGAAATAGGGTTCAACTATCGACTTAGCAACTTAGCTGCGGCTCTCGGAATCGGTCAGTTGCGGCAAATGGAGTACTTTGTGGCGCGAAAAAAAGAGATTACTCGGGTTTATGATGAGGAGTTGCTTGCGAATCCTGCCATTTTGGAGCGTTGTCCTGACACGCCGGAAGTCGCCTCAAACTGCTGGCTTTATACGATAAGAGTTTCAGGAGGGTCTAGACCGTTGCTCGGAGAGCTTGCGGCCCGCGGCATTCAGTCTCGTCCACTTTGGAAGCCCTTGAGCACCCTCCCTTTTCTAAAAGATTCCTATGTTCATTCCGACTCAGTTTCGCGGGGATTGGTCGCTGACTGTCTTTCCCTCCCTTCCAGCGTTGGGCTGTCCGGCGAGCAGCAGTCTTTGGTAATCAAGGCAATCACTGAATTTCTTTGATCCAGTGCGGGTCCTCTGGGTTCGAGCAAACGGCGCATGTGCATTCGCTCGGCGCTCGTTTACTAGGCTAAATTAGCAGATGAGTAGCAGGGTTCGCTGTTGGACAAGGACCTGAACCCGTATTTGGGACTATGAGTCGTGTTGCTGGGTTGCGCACGCTCTCGGCGTAGTAGAACGTGCTGTTGTATGACGAGCTTATGAAACCTAAAGCCTTGATAAAGCCTGTTTCCATGAAAGAAGGTATCCCTTTCTCGTGTTTCAGTTCGGACAATAGCATGCAGTGTCTGCTGCCTGCCAGTCGTTTAGTTTTTTCGAGCAAGTAAAGCGAATGTGAGTGATTGGAAGGATGCGGACTGATTGCAATGCTGTCGGGATTGATTTTAGATATGTGGTTTAGACATCTTTGAATCCAGTAGTCTAGTTCGCTTTCGGTTGAAAATGATATCAAGTATGGAAAGAGGATGATTACTGATTTGACTGGGGTTTGATATACGGTCGGGGGTTCAAGCTGAACTCTGGATGGAAATCCCTCGAAAGAGGACTCGAGTAGGGCAATCGATCCCAGATATTTCTTGTGATTACAATCAAAGAAAACTGTCTCGGTCTCCGTCAAGCGGTGAAGTGATTCTGTGGAGTAGCCTAGTTTCACTAGGCATTGCGCCGTTTCTTTTTGTATTTTCCCTAGTTGCGATAAGCATTTGTCGCCGATCCTATACTTTGAGCTTGCGGTGCCCTCTTCAATGTAGGTGAAGGCTTCCACTCTGGGGTGTTCAATCATGAATCGCCAGCAATGCAGTCCACTATGGGGTAGGCAAAGGTTTATTCTGGACGAAGGAGACAATCGCGCGAGTTCTGCGATGACGGATACACAGGATTCGATGGTCTCAATGATTTCAATATCTGACTGTTCACATTGATATCCCCGACTTGAGGCAACAATTGTTGAGCTGAGTTCATGCTGCCAGCGATCGAGGACAGTGTCGGTAATGGGGCTGTGTGTGAGGAATAACGTCAGATATGGAGTCCAGGCATCCAGATTCATGAGGATAAGTATAAAAAAAAACACCCACGAAAGTGGGTGTTTTTCTTTGAGATGCGAGAACTACTGGCCTTGGATGAGGCGCAAGGCGATTTGAGCAGAGGAGTTTGCCTGTGCGAGCATCGCGGAACCAGATTGAACAAGAATCGAGTTGCGGGCCAGACGGGTAGACTCTTGAGCGACGTCGACGTCGTAAATACGGCTGTTGGCGGACTCAAGGTTCGTCATATTAACCTCAAGCGCTTCCAAGGCGTGTTGCAAGCGGCTCGATTGTGCGCCGTTGGTGGCGCGCATCGTTGCTAGTTCTTGGAGAGCTGCTGTGATGATACTGAGCTTGCCGCTCGAGAGGCCAGACAGGTTCGTGGCCGTCAGAACAGACCCGATTCCAGCAGAGGTGCCTGTCAACTGAGACTGGTGAATGACCATCGACTGAGCCCCGTCATCTGTAAGGTAAACGTCCAGTGAACCTGCTGCATCGGTTCCGAAGAGTTCGATTCCGTTGAACTCTGCTTGCTGGAACTGATTATACTGAGCGACCAAGTTGGTGAATTCGGTGTCGTAGTTCGCTTTGTCGAGGGAGGACTTGGTGACGTCGCTATACATCGTTGCCAGCTCACCGATTCGGGAGAGAACGGAGTTTGCGGATGCCATCACGCCGTCTTGGGTTTGGAGAAAGGACAGCGCGTTCGAAATGTTTGTCGCTTGGGCTTGGCTGCGCTTGAGGGCTGCGGTCAGCTTCATCGACACTGCGAGGCCGCCGGCATCGTCGGAGGCTTCTGCGATGCGGGAACCGCTCGAAAGGCGAGCTAAGCTCTTCTGCAAAAGGGTGTTGCTTTTGCTGAGGTTGAGCGCCGAAAGGGACGCTGCCGTGTTCGTGTTGACTACGATACTCATGAGGTTTGTTTGAGAGGTTGGAGACTTCCTTGTCTTTCCAGAGAAATACTCTGTACGAGGGATTTATCGGGAGGACTCAGGGATTCATTTAGTACTTTTTTTGAAAAACTTTGAAAAGCTTGGAAATTCACCGTGCTTCCGAGCTTCGGGCGCTGGCTCCGTACAGGCGAACAAAGTCGGCATCACTTCGCGCCCACGCAGGGTCGTTGAGGTCGCCCAATCCAGGTGAGATGTGCACAACGTTGAGCGGATAGGCCACTATCTGCATGCCGAGACGCTTGGCGTCCAGCGACGCGGCCAAGTCATAGTGATGGAAGCGAAAGGTTTCGTTGAATGTCCAACCGGTTCGCAGCGCTGACTTGGTGTGCACGGCGAGAAACAGACCGTCCAGCAGGTCCACGGGCGCGGGGGTTGTTCCGTAGACCGAAGTGGAGAAACCCGTGCCGTCCGTTGAAGGGTGCTGGACTGCTCCGCGCCACGTTTCCCGCGAACACATCCGGTGCCACAGAGTAGGCGAGGAGATTATCGGGCGGCTGCCTCCTGCGACGCCGATGAGTTCCGCACCAAAGGCGTTTCGTGCCCGGCCGAGCTTCGCAATCAGGTTGGCGTCGTCGATGTAGACGTCGTCATGGCAGAAGATGATGAAGTCGTACCCCGCTTGAGAATATTCACGGAACTTCGCGTTATAGATTTCGGGCAGACCCTTTTTGTTTGCGTAAGTGATGTCGAGATCAACTGACCCTTTGCCCGCACCTAGGACGGATTGGAAACTCCGGAAGAGAAGAAGCTGGTGGCGCTCTTTTTCTGTTTTGGCGGACGCGCTGACAATCAGAACGCGCCCGACGGGTTCGCTCGAGCGGCGCTCTTCGCTTCGAAGCAGGGCGAGTCCTTTCCTCGAGCACTCCTGCGCGCGATGGGAGTCGCCAGCGGCTTTCAGTGTGTTCGCGAGCGCAAACTGGAGTTCAGCGGTTTCGCTGCCTCCGTGGTTTAGGGCTTCCTCAAGCACGACGGCGGCTTCGGAAAGCCCTCTTTGAACGGCCGCATTGGCTCGGTCAGCTGCGAGGCGCGGAGAGGGGGCTCCCGGCAACCGGATTGACGCGAGGTCTTCCGAGCACGTTTTCCAATCCCCGCGCGATTCGCTGAGTTTCGCGTTCACCCAGAAAGACCAGCCTTGTGTCAGGGGGCCCGATTCTTTGTTGATTCGGCAGATGGAGCGCGCTCTCGCGACGTGTTTTGCGGCGGACGCAACGGAGTCCGCCAGCAGCGAGTCCCAGTGTGCGGTTTGGTTCCGATGGGTGGGAGTAATTTCGCGGGCTTCGGTTTCGCCGAGGGCTTCGCGCAGCGTTTCCGCGGCGATTTGGAAGGACTTTCCGAGGGTTGATTCCATCCAAGGAACGGCACTTTCGGGGTCGACTTCCGCAAATCCTTTTGTCGTATGGATGAGAAGGTTTGCCCCGCAGTGAACTGCTTGAGCAGCCAGCGCGTCGGGTGCGGAGAATGCGGCGTTTCCGAAGGTTGAGAGCAAGGCGTGACGATCCATCCAGAGGCGGCTCCCGTTGGGTTCCCCAGAGATTGGTAAAATCGGCACTCCTTGGCGCGCGAAGTCGGTGTAGTCAGCTGCAGATTCCTCATTTACGGCCAGCGCGACATCGCTCCAGCGGGCCGATTTCTTAGCGTGTCGGAGCATGACATCGGCGGAGCGCGGGTCTGACGGGAAGCAAATGAGCGCGTCAGGGAGGCGGCGTGGTTCCTCTGCTGGCGGTGCTGGAAGGTATAGTGCTGGGCATCCGGTGCAGAAGACATCTGCTTCGGGGGATTTTTCGCGATAGAGGGCGGCGCGCGATGGATGGGCGACGGCGATTGTGTCTCCAGCAAATGTTTGGAGGAGGGGGTCGTCTAGTTGCGGGCTGAGGTCCCACAGCCAACCGGCTTCCCCGAGTTTTTCGCGGGAGATGCCGCAGTAAGCGTTGAGGAGGGAGTGGAGGCGTCCGGCGATGTCTGCAACCGGGGCTCCGCCAGAGTCAGGGACGAGTGCCATTCCCCGCGTCGAGCATCTGGGGTGCCATCCTGCTTTCTATCGGAGGAGTCACCTTGGCTTTGGATGATTCTGTGGTGCGGTGTGAGGTGTTGAGTTGTGGAGTCTGTGCGGCGTCCACTTTCTACGGATGCGCGATGGAGGGATTGGTAACAATATCAGACATGGATTCACAAGACGCGCTTTTGGCACTTCATCTTGTCCCGACGTTGGGGCCGGTTCGTGGGCGGCGGTTGCTGGAGGCGTTTGGTTCGGCGGAGGGGGTGCTTCGGGCGCGTCCTGCGGATTTAGAGCGGGTGGCGGGGGTTGGTCCGCATTTGGCGCGGGAGATTGCGGGGGCCTTGGAGTCGGGGGAGTGGGAGAAGGAGCGTGGCCGGGTGGAGGAGTTTGGGGCGTGGTTTTTGACGGAGGACGATGTGGTTTACCCGCGTCTTTTACGAACCCTACCGAATGCACCGTTGGGGTTGTTTGTGAGTGGGTCGGTGGTGGAAAGCGACAGCCATGCGGTTGCGATTGTGGGATCGCGGAAGACGACGGTTTACGGGATGGAGACGGCGAAACGGATGGCGTTCCAGTTGGCGAGTGCGGGGTGGACGGTGATTAGCGGGTTGGCGCGTGGGATTGATACGGCGGCGCACCAGGGGGCGCTGGCGGCGGGTGGGCGGACGGTGGCGGTGATCGGATCTGGATTGGCGGATCTGTATCCACCCGAGAACGAGGCGTTGGCGGATCGAGTGCGGGGAGCGGGGGCGGTGGTGAGTGAGTTTCCGATGCGGTTTCCACCGAATCCACAAACGTTTCCGTATCGGAACCGGATTGTCGCTGGGTGGTGTCAGGCGTTGCTGGTGGTGGAGGCGGGGTTGCAAAGTGGCGCGTTGATTACGGCGAACTTAGCAGGAGAGTACGGGCGATCGGTGCTGGCGGTTCCCGGGCCGATAGATCGTTCGACGTCTCATGGTGCGAACCGGTTGATTCAGCAGGGCGCGAAGTTGGTACAGACAGTGGAGGACATTTTGGAGGAACTCGAACAGCTCCCTCTGGCCCCGGTGCCGGATGAGGGACGATCCTGCGAGGTCCGACGCGAGGACGGGATGCGTTGTCCGAGGGAGGTGCAGCCGGTGGTGGCGGCGGCGGGGCCGTCAGCAGTGCTTACGGATACGGAGAGACAGGTTCTGGATGCACTATCGAAAGAACCGTCGGCGATTGATTCGTTGGTGGAACGGTTGGATTTGCCGGTGCGCGCGGTTTCTGCCGCGCTGATGGGGTTGGAGCTGAAGCGTTGCATTCGAGCGTTGCCGGGCCAGTCATTTGTGCGGCTGCATTGAACGGGTGGCTGAACGTTGAGGGGATGCGGTGGTGCGGTTGCGTGGGGAACCGGTGGTGTGGTTGGGTGGGGAACCGGTGGTGTGGTTGGGTGGGGAACCGGTGGTGCGGTTGGGTGGGGAACCGGTGGTGTCGTCGCGTTGGGGACCGGTGGTGTCGTCGCTTGCGCTCCTCAACCACCGGCTACAGGGTGGCATGCCTCCGGCATGCAGGGATGAAGGGTCATCGGGATTT
>JACCEB010628020.1_pt1 | contig 12951 bp, 6 predicted proteins | sample 7454761 | NCBI WGS metagenome assembly JACCEB01 (sample SAMN15323454, study PRJNA562643) | freshwater metagenome | isolation source: river surface water | place: USA:Blue River Watershed | collected 2017-08-18 | reverse complement strand
TTTATCAATTAATTCCATTAATTCGTGAATTCTTTTAACTCGCTTTTCTGTTTCTAATCTTTTTAATTCGCTTTTTGATAAATTATTTTTATCCATTTCTTTTGATTCTTCATTATCGATTGTGTTTGATTGTTCTGAAACCACTTCTTTAAATTCTTCTACTTGTTCCATTTTATATTTTTAATAATGATTATAATTATATACTTATATAATTATAAATAAACTTCTTTATATTAAAAAAATATAAAAATAAAAAATATTTTTTTTTAGGTAAATGCGATTGTTTTTTTATAAAAAAAATTTAATTTGTTTCAACACGAAATTTTAAGTAAATCGAAAAAATGAGTATATAAGGTAAAAATATTTTAAAAACGTGATTAAAATGGATGCTATTTTCTTTCATTTTATCATATGAATGATTATTTTGTAATTGAAGTACATTATTTGTTTCCAAATGTTTAAGTAAAATTCGTAATTCATATAATTGTTCTTTTAAATTATTTTGAATAACGCATAAATGTTGATTTGCTAAATGTATTATTTTAGGATCAACTTGTTCGTTATTTATGATTTTATCTTTTTCATTTTCCAATGATTTTAAAATATTTGTTATTTTATGGCTTTCATTTAAAATATTTTGAAATTCTTCATTCTTAAATTCTTGAATTGAACTATTTAAATCAAAAATTTTAGAAATTTGAATTTCATCTATATTATTTTCATTTGTATACTTACTTTCAAAACTATTCATTTACCTTTTTAAAAATATTTTTCATTCTATATTATTTATATAATCATTTTTTTTATATCCAAATATTATGTTTATAAATCAAATTTTTGTTAATAAAACTTTTTTTGTTAACAAATTAAAAATAAAAATAAAAATAAAAATTCGTTCAAAAAGCAAAAATAATTTTCTTTAAAATATAGAATTCATATATTAAATATAAAATGAGTGTAAAAGAATCTAAAGGAAAGTGTAAATATTGTCATTTAGCAGGACATGTTATTGATAAATGCCCAACAATAATATGTAAACATTGTAAAGCAATTGGTCATCCAAATTGGTTATGTAAAAGCAATCCAAATGCTGAAAATGTAAAAAGCCCATTAAGCCCAAATTTAAGAAATAAAAAGAGTATATATGCTTTTGATTCAACAAATAGTTTATCAAAATCGCAATCACAAAATTTTGATTCAACAAATAGTTTATCAAAATCGCAATCACAAAATTTTGATCCAATAAATTTAGAATCAGAAGGAATAAATGAAACAGTTCTTTTAATAAATAATTTAGAAAATAATCATTCTTTTAAAACATCTTTATTAAAAGAAAATAAAAATGAAATTAAGAATGAAATTAAGAATGAAATTAAGAATGTATATGTAGGATTTAAGGAAGATTTTAAACAAAAAGTTGAATCAACTAAAGTTGAAACACCAATTCTTAATTTACAATATTATCATAAAATAATAAATTGTAAATGGGGTGATTTAATTGATACATTATAAAATATATTTATTCATTATATCTTTGATCTCTACGACTGTGAGATTGAGTATGTAATTGATCATAATGAGGTTGATTATGTTGAGTACGAGATCTCGGATTTGGTCGACGAGTACCAGTTATACTAGTAGTATTAAAATTTGTTTTACACGATTTTTTAATAATATTTTTATTTATATTTGTTATATTTAAATTTTGAGTAGGAATTTTTAATAATTTATTTTTATAATAATGTAAGGTTTTAACGCAAGATTCATTTTTTTCTTTTTTATTTACATATTTAATATGTTTAACAATATTATTATATATATTTTTTGTAAACTTTGTATTTTTATTTAAAATATTTTGTGTTAAATTAAAAGTATTTGATTTAAATAATTGATGATTTGTATATAATTTTAATTTAGTAATTAAATCATTTTGATTATTTATATTTACATTTTTATTAGAATTATTTAAAGTAAAATTAGAAGGTAATTTATTTTTAGATATTTCTTTTACAAAATTTGTTAAAGTTACTTCGTTTTTAATGTATCTTAATACAATATTTTTAAAATCTATATTTGTTAATTTATCCAAATAAAAGAATTCTAATAATAATTCATCATTTGTAAATATATTAGAAGGATTTGTAATATTAACATTAAAATCATAATGTTTAAATAATGTTATATTTTCAATTTGTTTACATATACTAATAATTTGGTTAAAAAAATCAACATTTGTATCAAATAAAATTTTAAACATTTTATATAATTTATTAACTTGATATTTTTTATATAAAAATATAACTGAAATTATATTTAAAAATAATTTTTCTTCATCTATTTTTTGAGAATGATTTCCAAAAATAATATTAAGATTATTATCATAAACTGTAATATTATTTTTAATGTTTGTAAATAATACTTCATCTATATTTTGATAACGATAATGAAATATTAAATTTTTATAATTTTCAATACTTCTTATATTTTTATTATTAATCAATAATAATCTATTTATATTATTATTTAAATTTTCTGTTTTTGGATTATATTTTTTACTTTTGATTTTATTATTAATTTTTATAACTAAATTATCTCTTAAATTACTTAAACTTTGACGAGGTGGAGGTTGAGGTGGATATAGACTTGTAGAATTATTATAATAATTGCTTGTACTACCACCTCCTCCTCCATTAAATGAAGGCATTTTTTCACGTGCTCTACTTGCTTCACTTCTTTCTTCATGTGCTCTACTTGCTCTACTTCTTTCTTCATGTGCTCTACTTGCTCCACTTCTTTCTTCATGTGCTCTACTTGCTCTACTTCTTTCTTCTTGTGCTCTACTTGCTCTACTTCTTTCTTCATGTGCTCTTCTTTCTTCTATTATGTTTCCTTCTTCAATATTTTTATAATCGTGAATAAAAGATAAATATTCATTTGAAGATATAATTTTATAAGATGTATTATGATTTTTAGAAAATTTAAATATATAAAATGATTGAGGAACAAAATTATCTGTAAACTTTCCATACATATTACTTAAAAATATTGTTTTATTAAAAAGTGTAAAATAATTAAAAATATTTTTAAACATATTACCATTAATAATATCATAAAAAGTAAATCCAAAAGTATCTATCTTTATATTATTTGGTTCAACATTTTTAATAATAGATCGATCTATATCTATTACTTGTAATATATTTGATTCTTTTTCAGTAGCTTCTTCGGTTGCTTCTTCATGTACACGAGATATAGAAACATTATTACTAATTTTAGGATGTATAATAATATTTTGAATTGATTTTTTATTTTTTTGAATGAAAGATAAATATTTTTTAAGTATATTATCAATATTATTATAAACATTTTCTAAAACAACCTTATTTTCAGCTTGATTCATAGCTTCATTTATAGATTTATTTTCAGCTTTATTTTCAGCTTTATTAGTAGCTTTATTTCTAGATTTATTTTGAGGTTTATTTTCAGGCTCATTCATAGCTTCATTTGTAGCTTTATTTTTAGATTTATTTTGAGGTTTATTTTCAGGCTGATTCATAGCTTCATTTCTGCCACTATATGTTGATTGATTTCTGGTATGATGATTATTTATATTAAAATTTGTTGTAATATTTTCAAAATATAATTCTTTATTATAATTTCCAATTTTTCTAGCTAAATATTTAATTAATTGAGAATCTAAATAATAAAGTGTATTTTGAATATGTAATATACTATTATTTTTTAAATATTTATATAATTGAGATAAGTTTGTAAATTCTTTATTAATATAAAAGTCAATATTATGTGTAATATTTACTTTTCGTAATCTAAATATTCCTTGAGCAACTTCTGTTAATTTATTTTTTTCATCAATTAATACTAAACCTTTCATATTTAATGGTTGTTTAAAATCAATACCAATAATATGTTTATTATCATAATAAATAAATAATTCATCACTTTTATGAATATGATTATCATAAGTAATGATATTTTCATCACCATCATAAATTAATTTATCTCCATTATCATTAACATAATAAATTTTTTTATTTTGTTCGAAATAATTATAAATATATTTAACCATTTGTTCAACAGATGTATTTAAAATATATCCACCAACATCAATTAATGAATTATAATTTCGAATATTATTTTGAATAAATAAAAATTTAAATAATTCAGTTTCTTTTGTATTAATTTTTTCAATATTAATTTCTAATTGTGCTAAATTAGTAGATGGTATATTAGAAGTACTATTACTATTAAATATTTTAGGAATAACTTTTTGTAATTTTCCAAGAATAGAAGATTTAATTGATCCATTTGAATAAGTATCTTTATCAATAAAATTACATATTGAAAGCATATATTTTTTAATATCATTATTTATATTCATTCTTCTATTTAAATTTTCATGATTTATACTAAATTGAGGTAATATATGATTAAAAGCATTTAATGGTAATTCAAAATCAACAGTACCTGTAAACATTATTTTATTTTTAGCCATTTCCATAATATCAATAAATGAAATATTATTATGACTTTTATCAACATTTATAAATAATGGAATAATAATTTTACTCAAATATGTTTTTAATAATTCTTTTTTATCCATATCATTCATACTTCTATATTTAGTCATATATTTAGTAGTATAAATTTCTTTCAAAACGTCAATATTATTCATATTATAGTATGAAATAATATTTTGTAAATCATTTGTATCTTCATTATTTAAAAAATTAAATATTTCAGTATAATAATATTGAGCAATTGAAATATTGAATACAGATGATAATTGTATACTTTCTTTATTTTTATGATTATATCTATCAATCATTAATAAGAAATCAGTAAATCTTATATTATATTTCCATTCTTGAATATAACTATATATTGTTCCACAAATTGTTAATTCAATATCACTAAATTTAGAAGAATTAATAGGATCATAATTATTTAAATAAGGTACACAAATAAAATGATTAAAATTTTTATGAATTGGTACATTTTTTAAATAATCAAAATTACCAAAACCATATCCATTATTACCATTATAATTTTTACTTTTAATAAAATCGATACTATTATGAATTATATTATGAATATGCGTTTTTCGATTTGGATTATTAAAATAACTATTTTGATTTGCGCTAGGTAATATAAAATAATTCCAGTAAATATCAAAAATAGTATTAATATTATCTAATTGAGTACCGATTCCATTAATAATATTTAAGTTACTTTTTAATGGATCAATCATACTATCAATTTCATCCATAATAATAAAATTATTTCTAAAAAATGATTCAATAATATTTATTTTTTCAATATTTGCTAACACATAACTTTTCATATAATTATCACTAATAATATTAATATAATTTTGGTCAATCATTTGGAGTATATAATGACTATTTTCTTTTTTAGATTCACTCATTAATATATTTAAATCATTTAATTTGCGTATTGTAAAATTATCCAAATATTTAATATATGAAATAAATGTTTTATAACTTTGATTAACTAATGATTCAGGTAATATTATAGAATATTTCTGATATGATTTTTTATATATATTGTTTAATAAAATAAGAGGTGTAATAAGATTTGTTTTACCTCGTCCCATAAGAAGTTGATATGCTATTTCAGAACCAATATTTGGATTTTGTTGATTAAGATATAATTTATTAATAAACTCTTTTTGTTCTTGACGAATATAATATCCGTTTTCAATTTCAAAAATAATTTCTTCAATATTTTTTAATATTACGTTTCCATTCGAATTTTTATAATTATAGTTGTGACTTAATATTACATTTGTATCAATTGGCTTATAAATTTCACCTAATAAAGAATTATTATTTAATAAAATACCATTATTTGTATTCATAATTAATAATAATTCATTTGAAATATTTAATAATTGATTTAAATAAAGTTTAAAATACAAATAATTACAATTTTGTAAAATAATATTATTTAATGAATATAATTTTAAATATTTATTAAATATATTATTTTTAACTTTCACATTTTCTCTAGCTCCAGCATTTTCTCTGGCTCCAGCATTTTTTTTGGTTCCAGCATTTTCTCTGGCTCCAGCATTTTTTTTGGTTCCAGCATTTTCTCTGGTTCCAGCATTTTCTCTGGTTCCAGCATTTTCTCTGGTTCCAGCATTTTCTCTAGTAGCAGCATTTTCTCTGGCTCCGGCATTTTCAGTAGCTTCATTATTATAAGAATTTATTTTAAATATATAATTAAAAACATTTGTGTGATAATTTGTTTCATAATGTAACATAGGTTTTATAAAATCAATATTTAACATACTTTTTTCTTTTTTAAAAAGTAAATTAAATTCATTTAACATTTTTGTTTTAAAATTAGAATTTGTTAATAATCTTTTTTTATTTGAATTATTTGATGAAAAATATAATATACTTTTAATAAAAATATTTAAATTAGTTAATTTTTGTACGTTTGATAATAAAGTAGTTTGATTATTCGATGTAATACGTAATTGATTAAAATAATTATCAATTATAGTATGATATTCGTGTAAAAAAATATTAAAATGATTATCATAATTATTAACAATATCTTCAATATTATATATATTTTCATAATTATATAAAATCTTTTTTCGTACAAAAGTAATAATTTTATCATGATAATCCATATTTTTATTTTTTGATAAATCCATTAATGTAAACCAATATGGAATATCAATAAGATCATTATCAATTAAATGTGAAACCAATGATAATAAATTATATTCTTTTGAATTATTTGGATGATTATTTAAATAAACTTGTTTAAAAGTATTTAATAAAAAATTAGTGTATGTAATATTTTTTGAAAAACAAAATGTTAAAGTTAAAAGTAATAAAGAATATAAATCATTATTTTTAAAAAATAAATATGAATTATGTAATTGAAATATTTGAATATCACTTTCAATATTATTTATTAAATATAATGTTTTTTGAACAATTTTTTGATGTTTAATATTATCATTATTAATATTTTTATTAATATAATATGGTTTACCTTGAATATATAATGATTTATTTAATTCATTTTTTAATATATTTTTATTTATAAATAATAATAAAAAGTAATTTTCGAAATCATCTTTTAATAAAAATCCATTATTAATACCAAATAAAAGTATTTGTAATATAGATTTATTATCTAAATTATTTATAATTTGGTAATCTTTATTTTTAATATGATCGTGTAATAAAATGAATGATGAATCAAAATGAATATAATAATTAGAATGATTTAAAAATATAATTTTTGTTTTATTTGTTAAATTATTATGTAAAATTAAATATTTTTCATTGATTGAATTTAATATATTTTTAATAAAATAAATATTATTTATAAGAGCTTGATTTGTATGTATATTAAAAAATGTATTATGTATATCATCTATTACAAAATAATTTATACTATTTATATCATATGTTAAATAATTATTACTTGTATTAAACATAATAAGTTGATTAAATTCATTTATATAATAAATATGTTCATCTTTTTTTAATAAAAATAAAAGATTATAAGTATCTACAAATAAATTTTTATATTTACTAATTAAAGGATTTGTAAAATATAATATTTCAAATTCAGAATTATATTTTTGAATTACATTATCATTATCAATATCATTTAATAAAGGAATATATAAATATTCTTCTAAAGTATTTGATTCATTATTTAAAATATTTAAATAAATATTATATGGTATTTTATTATATGTATTTTGATATACTTCATTTATAAATTGAACATAATCTTTCTTTAAAAAATATTGAATATATTTACTATTTACTTTTAAAAATACTTTTTCAAAAAATCCATCATATGCTTCTATTTTTTCTTTATTATATTTAACAACATAATTAAATATTTCAATAAATGTATAACCATAAGTATCACAAATATATGGTATTTGTTGAATAAATAAATCAAGATTAATATTTGAGAAAGATTTTAATGCGTGATTTAATGAAATATTTTTATCAAAAATATTAAAATAATTAAAAATAATATTTTTTTTTAAGTTAGATGATGTATTTGAATAAATTGAAAAATGTATATTATTTAAATTATTTGGATTTTGTGCCATAAAAGAAATGAAATTGGAATAATGATATAAAATAAAATCATGATTAAAAACCATATAATTAATAAAAGATGGTACCCATTTTTCAATAGGACCTACTTTATTTTTAATATATAATTTTTTATCTTCAATATAATTTATATATTGTGGAAAATTTAAAACATATTCTCTATTATTAATATTTAATTTACCGTAATTTTGTAATTTATTTTCATTAATAAGATTAATAAAAGAATCTAAATTAGTACTATTTTTTAAATAACTTTTATAATAAGATAATTGATTATTTAAATAATCATCAATATTTTCTCTTTCATTTAAAGGTTTAATATCATCTGTAAAATTATAAATTAAACTTGTAATTCTTCTAGGTAATAGTTGTCTATGTTTTGAATAAAAAAATGCTCCAAATAATAAAGATTTATATATAATATTTAATGGAATATTTAATAGTTGATTCGATATAAATAATGTATTTACAAAATAAAATTTATTACTATCTGTATTATATCCAATTATTATTTTTTTTAAATTTTGAATGTTATTATTACTAAATAATTTACGTATAATTTGTTTATTTAAAATGGATTCATTTATATTATTTATATTTTTATTAAAGGCATCATAAAATAAAGATTTTGAATTTGAAATAATTAAAAATAATAAAAAATTTAATTCAAAAGAATTATTAAATTTTATAATGGAATAATTATAATTTAATAAATTATTTTTATCAAAATCTAATATTTGATATGATTTATTTGATTTAAATATATGTTTTACAAAATCGTATATTAATATATGTATAAAATTTTTTATTTTATTTGATTTTTTTAAATTTGATGTTTTTGGTGAATTATAATTTTGTGATATTAATTTAATATTATTTAAATCAATAATACTATTTTCATCAAATCTTTTAATTAATAATTTATAAGTTGTATAAATTTCTGAAATACTTGTATATTCTTGATTTATAATATGAATTGGTTTATATATTTTATTTATAGATTTTTGATAAATTTCTGACAAACAATTTTTAAGTTTTTCTTTTAATGAATCACTAATATTTTTATCTCTAAATAATAAATTACAATTATTAATATATATATTATAATCATCTTTATTTAAAATATCATAAATATGAAAAGTTTGATTTCTTGAATTTTGTATTGGTAAAACTAATTTTAAATGAGCAATAATTTGTGAAGTTATATAATTTTTTATATAAGTATAAAAATTATGAAAAAGCTCATTATGATCATTTCCATTTATTAAATGATTAGATCTTCTTTTATTTTTATATTCAAATTTCATCATAAAATATTTAATAAAATATAAAAGTGAAAAAAATGAACACGACCCTGAAAATTGTTTGTAATCAATAAATAACGGTTTAAAAGTATTTTGTGGTACAATATCAAATATTAAAGTATAAAAATCAATTGCTGGATTACTATTTTTAGGAACAAAATCACCATTTAAATGGTTTAATCTAAATTCATTTACTTTAAAATCATCTAAAAATCCAGTAGGTACACGCTTAGCTTCTAATATTGCTTTATATATATCAATATTTCCATTATTTATTTCAATATTATCTGTATTAATTATGTTTGAATCAATATTAATTTTATATACATTTTCTAAATATCTATTTAAAGAATTAAGATTTGATATATTTTTTTTTTGAATATGTAAAATTTTAATAATATCTTCACGAGAAATATTTTGTGATTCAATAATAATGTTTGATTTAAGATTTTCATCTAAATAAGAGTCATTATTTTGAAAATTACTATTTTTATAATTACGATCAAAATTATGATAATTTGATCCTAATCCGGAATTAATAATTTGTAAATTATATGTATTATCACGATTTTTAGATATATATAAAGATAATGCATGTGCGGATTGATAAGCCCATCCTCCAAAAAGAAGAATTTCATTATTTTCTTCAATATATTGTAAAATATCCGTATAATATTTTATAAAATATCCATTATTATCTCTTGAAAGTTGATTTTGATAAATTGTAAAAGCATTTTTTATTAAATGATTTAATTTATTTAATTGAGATACTAAAATATTTCTTTCAGGATTTATTTCTTCAATAAATTTTTCTAAAATATGTGAAAATACACTTGATACTTGTGACATATTATTACCATCACCATCTTTTAAATAAATATCAAAAAACAAATGTTTTACAAAATTTGAATGAAAAATAGAAATATCATAATTATTATTATCATCTTTATTTAATATAATTTTATCAAACTGATTACTTTTAACATAATTATTTATAGATGTTTGAATATTTTGTGGTAACATTATTATATTATTATCTACTAATAATAATATATATTTATTTATTTTTTAACATATATTTTTTTTATAAAAAGCTCCAAATTTCATTATCTTTAGGAATTGAAATATCACATGGAGATACTTTCATAAATTGTTTATTAAAACCTACTTTAAAACAATCATTACCATTCATACAATCTGGTAAACCAGTTGTTAATACTTGTGATTCAACAGATCCTAAAGTTAAACATTTTGGTGACGGTGTTCCCATAGTATCTTGTAATAAAATGCGATTATATTTATCCATTTGAACTTTTAATGAAGCATTGTCATTACAATTTGTCATATATACTTTTTCTTTATCACCTGATGATGGATTGTAAGCAACACAACTTTGGTCAAAATTGCTAACTAATTTATTATTTGAATCAATTGTCCATTTTTGATATGTTACAAAAGGATTAAAAGTATCTAAAAATGAAAGTGACGCTTTAGGATCATTACCTGAAGCACGCGTTATTACACGATTTGGATTCGCATATACTTTATTTGTACTATCATATGAAGATACTTTATTTATTAAATACCCTTGAGTAACAAAATTACCACCACTTAAACCAGTAGGTCCCATTGCTCCAGTAGGACCACGAAGTATATTTTTATTAGCGTTTACATATTCACTAACACTTTTTGGAACCATATTGTTAAAAATAGTTTGTACTTCACTTTTTTGAGTTTCTGATAATTTAAGGGCATCAGCTTTTTGAGCTTCAACATTTTTATCATAATCTTCATAACTTTCAATAATACTTTGAACATTAGATCTATATTTATGAATTTGATAACCAAGATAAATTAAGCATATTAATAAAAATAATCCTAAAAATTCTTTAATTTTACAAAGTGATATATTATATTTCATATTATATATTTATGATTATACTAATAATACTATTTATAATATTTATTTTTTATAAAAAATTATCTAAAAAAAATATTTATTTTTTATTTAGATTTTTTGTTTTTTTGTTTTTTGTTTTATTTTTGTTTATATTATTTTTACATTATTTACATAAAGCAATTAATATTTATTGAATATCATTTGGATTAAATGTTACAAATGGATTAGATAGATAATATAAATTATTTCTTCCACGTGTAATATGTCCAAATTGATTTTCATCAAGCTTCATCATATAAAAATCAAATTTAATATAATTTGAATTTTGATCTGAAGTTTGTTCAACATTAAAATGATTACGTTTAACATCATTTTCATTCATATTATTTACATCAAAGTTAATTGTGTAAAGTCCAATATCGTGAAAATAATCACAATTATTTGGAAGAACTCCGTGTTGTTTGTAATGGTCACGAATCTTGGGAATCTTAATGTATTTAGGATTATATAAAAATAGTCCTACTTCAAAAGATGTTCCATTTTCTACAACAAATGAAAAATCAAGGTCACGCATATAACTTCCACTAATGGAATCGGTGTCATGATTAATCATCATTGGTTTTGATGGAAAAGCCGAAAATGACTTTCCACTTCCATCAGCATTACGTGAGGTATATATACTTAGCGCAAAATTATCGTAAGCAAAGTTAGCTTGACTAATTTGGAATGTTGGTAGCATTTTAATTGAATGTATTTCTTTTAAACAAAATGAAACTGTTTTATAATCTCTTTATAATAAAATATCTTCTTAAATATTATTTATTCAATTTTTTTATATAAAAAAATTAAATAGTAACGTAAATAAAGTTATACAAAAAAATAATTTATATACAAAAATAATTTATAAAAATGATAGATAAATTATATCATAATATTTTTATATTTTATTTATTCTATATTCCTTGGTTTAGGTTAAAATGCCTGAACACGAGGATACCGGTAAGCGTTGGTGCTATACCATTGCGATTGACAAGGGTCTTATTGGACTCCCTATTGCTGCTGTTGCTGCTGCTCTTCATATTACAGCTCTTCCAGCTACTACTGCTTATACGGCGGTTACTGGAAAAACGGAGCTTTTAGAGAAGAATTTTGAGGGAGCTATCCTCAACACATTTTATCCACTTACGTGGGCTTGCTCCGCATTTACGTGCGGTACGTTTGGCTCATATGCTGTAGTGGAAACACTTTACGCGAACGGTCTTGTCTCAAAGGATGAGCACCGTAAGGTGATGTGGTGAAGCTTTATACTATACTATATACTTAAAAAAAGAATAAAAAGTAAAATATAAAAGAAAACCCAAAAAAAATTATAAAATAACTACGTATTAAAAGAGTTTGCCCAAAATATTTTAAGCTCCAGTAGGTTTTTGTTCAATAACTGGTTCAAAAATAGAGTCATATAATGTATATGGAGTCTCAAATGATGGATAAATAGAATTATATTTTTCGCGTATAATTTGTTGATAAATTTGTTTTTGATGATAATTAATAGAAAGTTGAGGATGATTGATTAAAAAGCGACTATTATAAACATTTT
>JACCEB010951363.1_pt1 | contig 12957 bp, 10 predicted proteins | sample 7454761 | NCBI WGS metagenome assembly JACCEB01 (sample SAMN15323454, study PRJNA562643) | freshwater metagenome | isolation source: river surface water | place: USA:Blue River Watershed | collected 2017-08-18 | reverse complement strand
GGGGGCTCCTCGGCGACGCCTTGCCCAAGCTGGAAGCGATACTCGGGGTAGAGGAGCGGGTCGGGGTTGGTCTCGTCCAGTCGGTCCAGCGCAAGCCACTGACGGGCGAAGTCTCGGATGAAGCGTTCGGAGCGTGGGTCGGTGAGCAATCGGTCGACCTGCGCGCGGAGAACCTCCGGGCGATGCAGCGAGCGGTCACGGGCGACGGCGAGCAGGGTTTCGTCCGGCGGTCCGTTCCAGAGCCAATAGGCGAGACGGGAGGCAAGGGCCTCATCGTTCGTCGGCTTGGCGAGGAAGAGGAATTCCGGGGAGGTCAGCGCCGCGACGTAGACGCGGCGCATCGCGTCTTCGAAGCAGTCCTTGGCGGCGAGGCGGGTTTCCAGGAGCTTCAGGTAGGGTTCGATCTCCGTCGCGGATACGTCGCGACGGAAGGTGCGCGGGAGGAAGTCGGACAAGAGCTTGCGGGCGTCGCCGATCGGGTCGTCCGACTGGACGGTTTCGAGCTTCGGGTCGCGCTCCGCCGGCGTGAGGTCGAGATACATGCTCGGCAGGTAGCCGCCTAGGCTGCGGATCTTCTCGCGGCGCGGAGGTGCGATGTCGGGTGCGGCGGCGAAGGGCTTGATCGGGAGTTTTCCGAAGAGGCGGGTGTGGCTGGCCGGCGGCCAGACCGGATTCAGAGGGCCTTCGATCTCGAACCAATCGAGAGCCACGCCCGGACCGACGTGCTTGGCCGCGCGACCTGCGACCTGCCCGATGCGCAGTCCGTTCCAGGGAACCGAGACTGGGTCGAAGACGATGGACTCATGGGCATCGAGCCACGCGACGATTTCGCCTTCCTTCGACTCCATGGAGGGAGCCGTGAAGGCGGAGAGCAGGCGACCGCCTTCCTGTTGCTTGCCTTCCTCGTGCGCGCGTAAGACCGCCGCTTGCGGAGCCACGCATGGGTTGGGCCGGCCGTTCGACCAACGGAAGCCCCAGATTGACAGACGCAGGCGATAATTGCCGGCGTAGATGGGTGAGACGTTCATCGCGGCCTCGTAGCCGGCCAGATTGGGGTTGAGCAGCCCGACGGCGCTCCGGCTCTGGGCGACGGCCGGGCTCTTCACCCGCTCGTTGCGCTCAGCGAGGTCTGGGCCGTCGTGCCCGACATGGCCTTTTTTATCCTCGAAACCGCCGCGGACGGGTAGGGCTGGGTCTGGCTGTTTGTCTTTCAGCAACACGAACTGTCCGTGGGCGAGGTTGGCGCCGAACTTGAAAAGCCCGGCGGGGTAGATGCGTTGCTTGTACACGCGCGGCGCGGTGCTCTGGGTGGCTATCGCGAGGTCTAAGGCCCTTTCCACGGCTTCTTGGTAGGCCGCCAGATGTCCGGGGGACAGGTCGAGTCCGCTGCCAATCTTGTCGTAGCCCGCCACGCGACCGTCGGCCGGGAGCAGGTACGTGATGTCTAGACGAGGGAGCGCGAGCAGGTCTTTCAGCGAATTCTCGAACTCCAGGCGCGTCAGCCGACGCAGGCCGATGCGATGCGGGCGGGCGGCTCCGATGTCATTCGCGAGCTGGGTGCCGAGTTCGGCGACGAAGGCGGCGCGTTCGGCGGGCCTGGGCTGCGACTTCTTCTTCGCCGGGGGCATCTCGCCGTCGGCGACGGCGTCATGCATCTGGACCCACTTCTCCGGCTTGGCGGCGTCGTAACGAAGCGTGGTCAGGTCGAGCCCGCCCTTCTTCGTTTCCGCGTCATGGCATTCGAAGCAATGCTTCTCCAGGAAAGCGCGTGGTTCCGCGGCCAGGGGCGCGGCAGCCAAGAAAACGAGCAGAAAGAGGGTGGCGAAAGATCTCATCGCGGAGACGTGCCGTGGAGACGTTTGATCTCGGTCTGACGGTTGCCCTCCTCGATCCGCGCGCGCACGCCCGTGGCCATGGCCTCAAGCAGGCTGGCATCCATCCGGCCGTCGGTGGGGTCGTGAAGGTACCACCCGTATCGGGATAGGTGGAAGCTCACATGGATGGCGTCGTCGACGATGGGCTGAAGGACGGTGGATTCGCCGACTGGCTTCCCGTCGATGGCGAAGCTGACCGGAATCCGGAAGGTCAGCGCTCCGTCCTGCATCAGCGGCCTTCGCAACGAATCGTCAAGATGGGTCAGTTTCGTCGTGCCCATGGTCACGCGCAGGATTCTGCCATCCGCGGACTCGGACTGACCGACCGACTCGCTGCGGAGGATTCTGCCGTCCCTGAGGATTTCAAAGCGGGAGATCCGGGGGGCGCGGAAAAAGTGCGACTCGGGATAGGCGTTGCTTGTCAGATTGGGGGCCGGGCCGAAGCTCACCTGGGTGCTCAGCACCAAGCCTAGGCAGAGCAGTATGAGCGGCCAGTTCCTCATTTCGTCATGGCCTCGACGGCGACCTTCAGCTTGGCGGCGAAGACCTCATACCCGGCGAGGTTCAGGTGCAGGTGTTTGTCGGAATAAAGTTCGCTCTTCAACGAGCCGTCGGCCTGGGTGAAGTCGGCGGTGAGGTCGAGGATGCGTACCTTGGGGTCGGCGTCCAGCTTCAGGGTGTCGAGGGCGGCGTTGACTTCACGCACCTTGGCCCCGACTTCTTTGGCCGGGTCGAAGGCCGGCAGGATCTTGACGACGATGACCTGCGACTGGGGGCAGCGGAGGCGGAGGTTCTCGACGCAAAGCCTGATGCCGTGGGCGGCGGCGGCGACCGGCACGCCGTTGCCCTGGATGAGCGGGACGTTGTTGACGCCGATCTTCAGGACGACGACCTTGGGCGAGGCGCCGTCGAGGGCTCCGTGGTCGAGACGCCAGAGGATGTGTTCCATGCGATCGCCGCCGATGCCGAGGTTCACGGTCTTGAGTCCGGCGAAGTGCTTCTGCCAAGCGGCGTTGAAGGGCGTGCCGTCGAAGCCGCCGCCCCAGCCTTGGGTGATGCTGTCGCCGATCAACGCGATATCGATGGCGCCTGCCGCCTTCACGTTCGCGATGTTCTGGGCGTGGTGGGCGAGCCAGGCGTTGCCGTAGGTCGCATCCTTGCCGCTCCAGTGGCCGGCGGTCGGCGTCACGAACCACATCTCGGGCAGATGCTTGCTGACCTCATGGCCTGGTTTGCGCGTGTATTCCTCTTTGTTGACCCAAGCCATCTCGGCTTCGTTTAGCGGCCAGCCGTCAAGCTGCGGGTCGAGTTTCCCTTCATTGTAGGGGGCGTAGGGATACAGCAGGGACTTTCCGTCGGCGGTCCGGGGCGTCGGTCCGGCAGTCGTGGCCGGTTTTTCCTCGGCTGGCGCGGACGGCTTGGCCGGAGCCTCCTTGTTCGGCAGCACCACGGCTGAGCCGAGTCCCTTGCCGCCAAGGGCGGGGTCCAGCAACGGCTTCAGCCGGGCGGCGTAGACTTCGTAGCCGGCGAGGGAAAGGTGGATGTTGTCCGGCGTGAAGAGCGCCGGCTTGATCGTGCCGTCGGCGTTGAGGAAGTCCTTGGTCAGGTCGAGCACCTTGACCTTCGGGTCGGCGTCGAGCCTGAGTTTGTCGATCTCGGCATTGGTGAGCAGGATATCTTCGTAGAAGCGGACCTTCGGGGCGTGACAGGGCAGGATCTTGGCGACGACTACGTTGGCCTCCGGGAACTTCTCTCGCAGATTGTCCAGGCAGGCCTTGACGCCTTGGGCGGCGGCAGCGACGCCGGTCTCGGGCGTGAAGAACATGTTGTTGTTGCCGATCATCAAGACGATCGCGCGGGGCTTGAGGCCGTCGACGCCGCCATGGTCCAGCCGCCCGAGTACGCCCTGGGCCTTGTCGCCGCCGATGCCGCGGTTGATCGTCTTGGCCTTCGGGAAGGCTTTGAGCCAGGCGGCGTTCAGGACGCCTTTGTCGAGCGGGCTGCCCCATTGCTGGGTGATCGAGTCGCCGACGAGCAGGACGTCGCACGGGCCCGGGTTGGCTTGGACATAGGCGACCAGCTTCGCGTGGGTGTCGACCCAGCTCGTGCCTCCCCAGGTGCCGGCGGAAGGGACGGACGGCCACAGGTGGGGCAGGTGCTGGTTATTTTCGCGACCCGGTCGTCGTTCATACTCCGGCTTGGCGATGAAGGCGGCTTCCTCGGCCGTCAGCGGCCAGCCTGTCGGCTGCGGGTCGGCTGACTTATGGGCGTATTCGAGGGCGGGGAGGGCGGAGCCGAGCAGTAGGGCGACTAGGGTGAGGCGTAGGTTCATGGGCGATGGTAAAGGCTTTGCGCAATCTGAAGGGTGATGCCGCCGAGAAACAGGAAGGCTCCGAATGCGATCCGGAAGCGCCGTTGATTCTCCGGGGGCAGGTGTAGTTCCCGGAGAATGTCGACCTGTCCGCCGCAGGCAATCAGCGCGCCGACAAAGGTGGCTTCTTGCTCGAGTATCCAAACCTGCAGTATGTTCGCAGCAATCGCCATGAACAAGGCCAGGAACGCATAGATCCAGATCGCCCGCCTGATGAGCGGGCTTAACGGCGGGGCGAGCGGTGGTCTTTTCATTTCCAGGAGCTGATTCGTGTTTGTGCTCGAACGATTCAGCGAACCGCGACCTCAGTCTTTGATTGGCGCGTGTGCATTGTCAGCCGGATGTCATCGGCGAATTGTTCGCCAAGCGTGGGAGAAGGCTCGCCGGGTTTACCTGCGCTGCCTGCCCCAATCTGGATAACCATATATCCTGCGGTTGGTGGTAGTACGCAACGAGTTGAAATCGTCTTCCATTCGCGTGGTTTAAGTCCCGAACTTACGTAGAACTGGGCGCCACTTGCCAGAACCTGGTCGGGCTGCGGTGGCCAATTCTTTATGATTTCATGAGGTGAGCCTTCAAAAACGTATACCTTGGCGATGAAACGAACGGCTTTTCCTCTTTTAATCCTTCCGTCGAGCACGTTGGCCTGCAGTTCTACGTATGCCTCGCTGGAGGTCGCCAAACTTTTTTTGACCGATTTCAGGTCGATGATCTGAAATACATCGCAAGACTGGGAAGGGCTGTTGGGTATGTTGGGCTCTCCCGCGGCCTCCAGAAAGCGCAGGACGTGGTTGTGGTCTGTGGTTGTGATGATTTCGCTAGGATCACCTCCCCAGGTGAATGTCTCTGTTGGGAAGCCTTCCGGTAGGTGGCCTCTGATGATGTCAAACCCTCCGTCATTTATGCCGAGAGGCCGGATTTCGGGGTAGTCAGCACGGGCCGAAAGCAGCCAGCCCAAGGAAACGAAAAGTAAGCCAAAGGCCAGCAGCATGGTGACGTGGCTAAACCTTTCGCTGTGTACCCTTGGGGCCACTGCTTTGTTGGCCGCTTTGTCCATGTTGATTTCGTCTAGCGCTATGTGTAGTTCCCCTACCAGACGGGCTGAATCGAGAAAGCGGGCGCGAGCTTCCGGCGATGTGCGCAGCATGCTGCTGAGTTCGGCCGCTTCGGAAAGGGTTAGCCGTGATTCGGACCAAGCTTCGGCGAGGTCATCTAGGCGTTCTCGGTTCATGTAGGTTGGGAGGTTGCGATGGCCCGATTGATGCATGCTCGTAGAGACTGCCGCGTCCGGGTCAGGGCGACTCTGACAGCGTTAGGCGTCCATCCGATCCCTGTAGCGATATCCTCGGGCATTTCTCCGAGATAGTAGCGGCGTCTTATGATGTCGGCAGCCTTCGGAGCAAGCTGCGTCAGGCAGGACTTTAAGGCTAAATAGCGTTTTCCGAGAGCTTCCGTAGCAGGTTCTTCGCCGCCATAAAGCATCTCCATGACATCGTCATCGATTCTTGCGGCCGCCTGCTTTTGAGCGCGTTTGAATTGTAAGGCCTGATACCTTGCTATGGTGCAGGCCCAAGCTGGAAAGTTTGAACCAATCGTGTAGGTCTCCGCTTTCCGGCTTACGGTCAAAAAGGTCTCCTGGACGATGTCTTGGGCCTCACCAAGGTTAGGTTCAATCGATAGGACGTAAAATAGCACAACTCGCTGGTGCTGCACGAAAAGCCTTTGCACTTGGAGGGTGTGATCGGAAGGGGGTGTGGGATTGTTTCCCATATATAAGACAACATCTTCCCTCTGGGAGTTAGCAAACACCCCTAAAATTTCGGTGGTGGGTCGGTAAATGCTTGCGCGCTAAAATCGTCCGGGTAAATTGGCAGAGTTGGCGGATAACTTGTCCGCAAACTGTCCGCAAAAAACCTCGGTCGTTGAACTACAACTACTTAGAGACGCGGAAATTTCCTTCGAATCCCATCCTCTCCGCCACTTTAACGCCCTTTAAGGCGGTTGGGCGGGCTTTGCGTGTGTTTGTGCTTTGGGGTGGGATGAGGGGGACTTGTGATGGGTATGTCCTAGGTGCCTCCATATCGCAGGCGGGGTATGTATCCCGCTCATTCCCATCCTAATCGCACGCCCGGTTCCGTCACTTTCGACGGGGGCATCAAGGTCTGCCCGCGCCGCGAGACCGCCGGTAGCTGGCAGGTTTCCTGGCTTTCGGCCGGAGTCCGTCGGTACCGAACGTTCCGTATCCGGGCGGACGCCATGGCCTATGCCGAGGGGCTGTGCCACGAGGTCATACGCAAGGGCCACGTCTCTGCGGTGAACGAACTGACTCCCGGGGGGCTGGAGATGTGGCGTCAGTTTCGAGCGGAGACCAAGCGGGCGCCGCTCGCCGAGATCTTGGCGGTCTGGAAGGCGCACCAGCAGTTGGTCCAGGGGATGCCGATCGGGGAGATGTGGGGGCGTTTCCTGGCGGCACGTCGGCAGGAGGACTCGTCGCCGAACATGGATCTTTGGCTGCGGAACTACGTCGGGCGTTTCCTCGAAGGACGAGACCTATCGCTGGCCGCGAACCTCCTCACGCCACAGGACGTGCGTGATTGGCTGGAAGCCTTGGCCCTCAAGGGGCTGGCCCGGGCCACGGTCCATCATCACATCCGCACGCTGTCCATGTTCTTCAACCGCTGCGTGGCCGAAGGGTGGATGAACCGCAATCCGTGCGCCGCTGTCCGGTTCCGCCGTCGGCAGCGCGAGGAAATCGAAGTGCTTTCGTTGGAAGACGCCCGCAAGGTCTTCCAGTCGGCGGAAGGCACCCGCATGGCCGGCATGATCGCGCTGGAGGCTTTCGGCGGACTGCGGGCCTCGAGCGCGTTCCGGGTGGCCTTCGCCGACATCAACTTCGAGGAGCGGACCATCTTGCTTCCGGCCGCGAAGCATAAGACCGGCCGTCGCTACCTACAGGAGAAACTGCCCGACAACTTGTGGGCTTGGCTCGAGCAGGCTAAGCGGATTCCGGGTTCCTTCGGCTGTAGCTCTCCGGTGTACTCCAAGGAGAAGGCGGCATTGTTCGCGAGGGCAGGGGTTCGGAATCCCGGTAATGTCCTACGCCATTCCTTCTGCTCTTTCCATATCGCGTTGTACGGCGATGCAGGTCGGACGGCTTTGCTCATGCAGCATGCTGGGCAACATATGCTTTACCGTCACTACCGAGGCCTCGCCAAGCATGCCGACGCGGAGGAGTATTTCCGGATCGTGCCCGACCCCTTGGCTCCGCCGAAGCTTTCGCTGCGAAGCCGTTATTCGGATACGATAGGCAAGGTCATCCGCGTGCGCGGTCCTAGCAGGAAGACCCTCGCACGTCCCAAGCCGCAATGGCCCTAAGCCGTCCGGGCTTTTCCTGGTCCGACATCCTTGCTGGGTAGGATGTGCTCCGGCAGGTCATGGCACGCCTAGTGCTTAGAATGACGTTCCTTAATCTACGCAAATTTGCGTAGATTAGGGCCCGCTAATCTACGCACGCAGTGGGTTGGGCCGTCGTCTACGACGGGTTTCTGGTTAATCAGGCCGTTCTCCATGAGTCGACTCAGCCGGCCGCTAAGGATGGTGGTGTCCTTCTGGTTGGGCTTAAACAGCGAGAGCTCTCGTAAAGGAAGGGGAATGAAAGTCTAGCGTGTGGCTAATCATCTTAACATCACCTTGGAATAACCTGAATGATCGAGGATAGAATGTTACTTTAAGGGTTTTAAAATAATATTCATAGACAGAGCCCTAGGGAGGGGTAAACTGTCTGCAATGAACCCCAAGTTTACCCCAAGTTCTCTCCTTTTCCTTTTGGCGGCTTCTTCGCTCTGCGCCCAAGTCGGGACTGAAGGCGTCCTGCCGGCTTCGGTGAACGCTGCGGACGTCGCCCAGCTCGTCGGCAACGACGAAAGCAAAGCCGGCTTGGAGAAAGCTGCAGCACGTCTGCAGGCTCGTCTGAAGGATGATGGCTACTTCTTGGCGACCGTGATCGTCGATAAGCTCAAGGACGGCCGGATGGGTCTTCGCATCTTCCCCGGAGTCTTTGATGGTCAGGCCGCCAAGGTTTCCGGCAAGGGACTGCGGGTGTCCCCGGCCTTGGTTCAGTCAATCGCGTTTCCCGTGACCTCTTCCGGCGAGCCGGTTACCGCTGACCAGATGGCTAGCGTGACCCGTCGGCTCAACGCTTTGCCGGGTTTGGCCGCCAAGGCCCAGGTGGGCCCCGGTTCGAAGGAAGGCACCGCGCAACTGACCATCGGCGTGGCCGAGGAAGATGCCCGCGTATACCGTTTTTCTGCCGATAACTACGGCACGCAAGCTCTGGGCGAAAACCGCCTCACCGCGAAGGCCGAGTTCAACGGAGACGCTGGTCGCTTCGACGTGCGCGGTACGGTCTCGGACGCTAGCTACGTCTCGGGCAACCTAGGCTACAGGTGGGCGGCCGGCACCGAAGGGGCCGTCTCCCGTATTGGCCTCTCCGCCAGCCGTTATACCACCGATGAAGCGTCGCCGATCAAGGGGGATTCCATCACGTTGGATGGCGGCCGCTCCAGTTTCCTGACCGTGGGTGCCAAGGGGGCGATCAAGCTGTTGACCGATTGGTCTCTGCGCCGCACCACGGCGACCGGTGTCTCCAGCGGCGCGCGCCTCGACGGCGCCGAAACCGCCAGTTTCACCTTGGGTTTCGACGCCGACCGCAAGGATTCGTTGCTTGGCGGCGGCACGAACTTGCTTTCCGTCTCCGCTACCGGCGGGTACACCCATTCGGACAACGCCCTGATCGACGGTGGCTTCGCCCGCTATAACTATAGCCTTGGTCGCTACCAGCGTCTCCCTGCCGGTCTTCTGTTGGGCCTGAGTCTCAGCGGCCAGCAGTCGTCTTCGATTTTGGAGAGCGGCGAGCAGTTCTCGGTCGGTGGTCCCTCCGGTGTCCGCTCCTACACGTCGAATGTCGCCGCTGGCGACAAGGCCTATCTCTTCACGGTCGATTTGAGCCGCGAGCTCGCCGACCTTCGCGCTTGGGGCGTGTTGGAGGCCACGGTCTTCTTTGACCAAGGCAAGGTCACGGGCGATCGGTTTGCCAGTACCGTCGATGGCTCCAATCTCGTCAAGTCGGCCGGTATCGGCCTGTCCATCGTGGATAGCAATCGCTTCAAGGCCTCCTTGCAATGGGCTCGTCGCGTCGGCACCCCGACCTCCACTGTCGGCGCCGAAGAGAAGACTTCCCGCGTCTGGGCCAACGCCCAGTTCTCCTTCTGATTTCCCCACCCCACCAACATATGAAAACTCCCATCCTGATGGTCACGATGCTCGCGGCGGTTTCCCTGTTCGCCAGCCGAGCTGATGATGCGCGCGAGGCTGCCGCCAAGGCGGCCGGCGAGAAGGCGGAAGCACGCGAAAGCGTGAAGACGGAAATCCGTGACGCGGTTAAGGCCGAAGTCCGCGAATCGGTCAAGTCAGAGGTCAAGTCGGAGGCTCGTCTGGAATTGGCCAAGAAGCTCCGCGAAGCCGCCTCCGAAGAAGCGAAGAACCTGGCCGAAGCCAAGTACGAGGCGCAGAAGAATGCCGCAGAAGCCAAGTACGAAGCCGCGAAGAAACTCCGTGAAGCGAAGAAGGAGGCCGCCGAGAAGGAGAATGAGGTTGAAATCGAGGACGAGAATGAGGTCGAGCATGCCCGCGAGAGCATCAAGGACCGCATCCGGCTCGAAGGCCGTCGGACCGAAGTCCGGGATGTGGTGACGATTGATCCGACCAACTCCGGAACGTCGCTCAACATCACCGTCCGTAGCGCCACGACGCCCTGAGCTTAGTTTTCAGCGAATCGAAGGGCCCTGGAAACAGGGCCCTTTTTCTTCCCTTCGTGTATGGACTTGCCCTTAGCGTGCCGTCGGCAGCTGGTCTTGCTGCTTGAGCCAAGCCTGGCACTGCTCGGGCCAGGCCTTGATCTCCTTGTCGGAGCGGAGGCCATGGCCGTGCCCGCCCGTGGGGACGTGGAAGAAGGTGGTGGGGACTTTGGCGTCGGTCAGGGCCGCGAAGTACGACCGGGTGCCGGCGATGAAGCTTTTGTCGTCCTCGGCCTGCGCGATGAACGTCGGCGCGGTCTGGGCATCGATGGACTTGGCGACGCCTTTGTCGAGGTAGGCCGGGTAGACGAGGAGCGCGAAGTTCGGACGCAAGGGTTGGTCGTCGGCTGCGTCGATCCGGGCATAGGTGGCGGGTCCGGAGTGCGTGCTCAAGCGGGCGCTGAGGTGGCCGCCGGCCGAGAAGCCGATCACGCCGACGCGGTCGCGGGCGATGTTCCAATCGGAGGCGCGGCTACGGACGATCCGGATGGCGCGTTGGACATCCTGATAGGCGCCGTCCTGGTTCCCGGGGACGCGGTACTTGAGGACGATCCCGGTGATGCCGAGCGAATTGAGCCAAGCCGCGACCTCGGTGCCTTCCTTGTCGTAGGCGAGGATGCTGTAACCACCGCCGGGGCTGATGATGACCGCGGGTGTGGGCTTGTCGGCCGCGACTTTATAGACCGTGAAGGACGGCTCGGCGATGTCGGTCAGGCGCAGGACGTTGTCCCCGCGTGCGGGTTGCGCTCGTTCGGGTCCGGCGATGGCTTTGCCCGGGATGCCTCCCTTGGGCCAGAGCGTCACCACTTGGCCCGGGACGGTCGGTCCCGGCTTGGCCACCTCGGCTTGGCAGACAAGCGTGGCTGCGGACAGCAGCAGGCAGGGCAGGGCGAACAGGCGACGCATGGTGGGGTCCTTCATGGATACCCACTCGCCCTGGCTCTTCAAGGGTTTCCCTAACGGCGCGGCTGCCCCGTGATTTCCCGCCAGCGACGGAGTGACCCCGTGAGGTGCTCTTCCGGCGGGGATTTGAGTCCGAAGGTATGCACGAGGATCGGGCCCGCGTAACCCGCGGCGTGCAGGCTGCGCACGACCGGGGCGATGTCGTAGTCGCCTTGGTCCAACGACAGGATGGCTCCGTCCCAGCCGGGTTGGGCGTAGCGGGCCTTGTCGGCCCCGCTCAGCGACACCAACGAAATCCGGGGGGCGTGGCGGCGGATGACTTCGTCGAGGCGGGCGGCGTTGCCGGCCTTGAGTTCGTGGCAGAGGTGGAAGGACGTCGTGATGCCCGGACGTTGCAGGGCCTCGAGGATGGCGACGGATTCCTCGACGCTCTCGTAGACACAACCCTCATGCGGGTAGAGCACGAGCGAGCCGCCCTTGGCTTGGCAGGCGTCCGCCAGCCGGCGCAGCATGGAGACGGCGATCGGCGCGCTTTCCATCCGGCCGCCGTGGACGTAGACCCAAAGCGGGGCGTGCAGCTCGGCGGATACTTCCGCGAGGCTGTTGAGTTCGGCGTCCGTGGCGGGCTTGGCCACCTCGAGGTTGGCGAGGATGGCCATGATCTGGACCTTGCCTGCGCGCACGGCCGGGAGCTGGCCGTAGGAGCGCAGTTTTGGCCAGGGCGCCCGGTCCTCCCACGTGCCGACCATCAGACCATCGTAGCCGACCTTCTCGACCAGCGCCACCTGCGAGGCCGCGTCGAGGTGTCGGAAACTCAGGTTGAACGCACCGATCGCATTGTGGGGTGGCGTCGCGACGCAGCCCACGAGGAAGAGGCCGGCCAGACCAAGGAAGAGGCGGAGCATGGATAGGCGTGGCATAACTCTTACACCTGGCATGTTCAAGGGATTCTCTGGGCTGGCGGGCGGCTATGCTCCTGCTCGGCGGAAAGCGTTAAAATCAGGCCAGGGGGAGGGGTGTCGCTGCAATACCACGCGGCGTCGAAAACTTCATGACCTTCCATTTGCTTTCCATTGGACTAAGGCCAGGCGCATTCTATGATCGATGACACATATGAGTAAAAAGACGCTTCTGGCCTTTGCAGCAGTGGTTCTGGTGGTTGGTACGGGCGTGTTCGCCTTCTTGCCGAAAGCTGTCGTAGCCGATAAGCGCGCGGCGGTCGCCGAGGATGCCAAGTCCATCAAGGCCAAGGGCAAGACCAAGGCCAGGTCGAGCAAGGCTTTGGCGGCGTTGCTAAAGCCCGAGACGAATGTCGAGGCGCCCATCCAGGATGCCGCTCTCCTCGCCATCAGCCAGGACGAGCGTCAGCGTCGCGAACAACAGCTAGCTGGGCTCTTTGAGTCGGTGGCGCTCAAGGTTGCCAGCCTCGGCTTCGACTTGGATGTCGATCCGTCGACGCTTTCGGAGGCGAAGCTTAAGGAACTGGAAGTCGGGGTTGAAAAGGCCTCGGTCGCGCTCGAACAGGCCGTTGAGGAGATCATGGATGACCCCGATGCTGTTGCTTTTGCCGACAAGGTGGATGCCCAGTTCGCTGCCTTTGAGTCTGCTAACCTGAATGACCGCGACGCGATGCTTCCGGAGCTGCGCGGCAATCTCGAAAAGCTTGTCGATCAGATCGTTGCTAAGGCCAAGATGAAGATTGGACGCTGAGTCTCAGGCATCGCCTGGCGCACCCCCCGCGCGCGAGGGCTCTTATTTCGTCCCCTTGGCGGGCTTCAGCGGGTGGTCCTTGAGGATCTCCTCGGTCATGTAGTAGTTGGTGCGATCCTTCGTGGCGGCGCGGACCTTGGCGACCTGCGCGGGGGAGATCAGCTTGCCGTTGTTGCCGAAGGAGAGGCGGACGAAGCTCGCTGCGGCGGCGACTTCCGCGTCGTTCAGCGTGTAGCCAAAGCCG
>JACCEB010386558.1_pt1 | contig 12957 bp, 12 predicted proteins | sample 7454761 | NCBI WGS metagenome assembly JACCEB01 (sample SAMN15323454, study PRJNA562643) | freshwater metagenome | isolation source: river surface water | place: USA:Blue River Watershed | collected 2017-08-18 | reverse complement strand
GTTTTTTGTTTTTTATCGACGTCTTTTTGATATTCCGCCTGTCTTTTAGACACTTTGCCTTGTATGTCGCGCATTGCAGAAGATTCTTTGACGATTTTCTCAACATCAAGAATGGCTATTTCGCTGGCATTGGCATTAAAACTGACAATTGCCAAAACGGCAGAAATAAGCAAAAAGCGTTTATTCATAATTTTTGATTGTTTGTTTTTTGGGGAGTTGCTGTTTTGTGGGAGTGAATTTCTTTCTAAAACTTATTTTTACAAAATTTAGTTTCAATCTAATTGATCCCCTTTTTTAGGGGTTGCTTTGCGTTAATCTGAGCTTGATTTTCGCTTCTTGACTTATAAAAAGCCGCAAAATTTTCACTCCCCATCTGTTATAAAAATTCTAAAATTCCCCAAAAATGATAAAAAAAACCATCAAAGAAGGTAATAAAATTTTGCGCCCTTCGGTTAAAGAAGCTGAGAATGCGGTTAGAACCTTGATCGCTTGGGCAGGAGATAATCCAAATCGTGAGGGTTTAATTGAGACCCCAAAAAGAGTTGTGAATGCTTACAGAGAATTTTTTTCTGGTTACGATGTTGATCCGGAAGAGATTTTAGGTAAAACTTTTGAAGATGTTGCTGGTTATGATGATATGGTTCTTTTGAAAGATATGAGGGTTGAGTCTCATTGTGAGCATCATATGGTTCCTTTTATTGGTAAGGCTCATATTGCTTATATTCCGAATAAAAAAGTTGTTGGAATTAGTAAAATTGCTCGATTGCTTGATGTTTATGGTAAAAGATTGCAAACCCAAGAAACCATGACAGCTCAAATTGCTGATACTATAAATAAAGTTTTGAAGCCGAAGGGGGTTGCGGTTTTAATTGATGCAAAACATCAATGCATGACAACTCGAGGCATTCACAAAATCAACACCACAACAATCACTAAGAGAATGATTGGTTCGTTTCAAAAAGATTCGGAAATGGAGAGAAGATTCTTATCAATGATCGCGATTGGTTCGTAGCTTAGAAAATGCAAAATTTTGTCTCAAAAAAAAATCATCTAATTTTAGCGTCTTCGTCGCAAGTTAGGAAAAAAATTCTGCAAGATGTTGGTATTGATTTTGAAGTAATTTCTCCTTTCTACGACGAAGATTCCGAAAAGAAAAAATTAAAGCTAAATCCGCGCGCAATGGCGATTTATTTGGCAAAGCAAAAGGCTTTATCGGTTAGTGAAAAGTTTCCCAATTCTTATGTTATTGGATCTGATCAATTATGCGAATTTGAAGGAAAGGAATTTTCAAAATCAAAAAATGCCAAAGAGGCGATCGAGCAGTTGAGTAAATTTAGCGGCAATGAGCATACACAGAATAATGCAGTTGTGGTTGCTTTTGCGGGCAAGATAATTTTTCAGAATTTTTCGCGAGTTAAAATGAAAATGCGCGCAGTTTCTAAGCAAGAAATAGAGGCTTACGTTAACACTGATAAGCCTTGGGGTTGCGCAGGAAGTTACAAATATGAATCTTTAGGAAAGCATTTATTTGAAAAAATAAGCGGCGATTACTATTCGGTTTTGGGAATGGCTATACAGCCTTTATTAGCTTTTTTTTATCAGCAAAAAATCATCAAAATTAATTCTAAATAATTTATGGATATCCTTACTTACGACATATTCTTCAGTCTTTTAACCTTAACTTTTTTGGAAATAATTCTGGGGATCGATAATTTGATTTTTATTGCTCTTGTTGTGCAAAATTTGCCTAAAAAGCAGCGCAAAACATCAAGGTTGGTTGGGCTTTCATTGGCTTTTGTTATTAGAATTTTGATGCTACTGACTCTTTCTTGGATCATGAGTTTAACGGAGCCTTTGTTTTACTTGGGGGATGATGGTTTTTCTTTCAAAAACTTTTTATTGATTTTTGGCGGCTTGTTTTTGGTTGTAAAAAGTGGCTGGGAAATTGCGTCAGATGTTTTGTTTGGCCTTAATCACGATAAAGAAGAAAAAAAAGTAAATGTGGGCAAAAACATGTTTGCTGCAATTCTGCAAATTACTTTGATCGATTTTGTGTTTTCTTTCGATTCAGTGATTACGGCAATTGGAATGACAAGTAATATTCCTGTTATTGTTACGGCGATTGTAATATCGATGATTGTGATGTTGATGGCTTCGGAAAAAATAAATTACTTTTTGCAAACTTATCCTTCTTTAAAAGTTGTGGCTTTGTCTTTCATATTCATGGTTGGCGTGATTTTGATTGCTGATGGAATTCATATGCCAATTTCAAAGGGTTATTTATATTTTTCCCTTTTATTCACTCTTGCTGTTGAAAGCCTTAACATCTCTGCTCGCAAGAGGCATTAATTCAAAAAAACTTAAAAAATGAGAAAATTAAAAATATTTTTGGCGCTAACTGTTATTATTTTTAGCTCTTCTTGTGCTTTGATAAGAAAATTATCGGAAACAAAACCTTTGCCTCAAATTGATTATCTTGAAAAGGCTCAAAAAATGGATTTCCAAAAATTCTTTAATGGAAATTTAGACGGATTTTCAATCAAACAGGGTGTGGATGGAAAAATAATTGAGACCCAAACTTTTAAAATTTCGGCAAATTGGGATGAAAATAAAGGGGTTATTAAGAAAACTATGGTTTCAAATTCGGGTGCAAAAGATATTAGAACTTGGTTGGTTACAATGAATGATGATGGAACTTTTGAAGCTATTGGTCACGATGTTGTTGTGGCTGCTAAAGGTAAGCAAATAGGCAATGCGGCACAATCCTTTTATAGCTTAATGCTTGGTGAAAAAAATGCTAAAGATGAGTTTTTATTTGAAGAAAGAATGTATTTGGTTGGTGAAAATGAAATGATGATGATTACTAATTTTGAAAAGAAGAAAAATAAAAATTCCAAACCCGATAATAACTCATTCGGCAAGGTAATTTCATCGATAAGAAAAATTGCCGACAAGTAAAATGACAAACCCAAATCAAATCATATTTTCTTACAATTTCGATTCTTTAGGAGTTGCCCAGCAGCTTGAAAATACAATTGTGGCGCAAGAATTAAAAAATGATGGTTTGTCTTGGGTTCATTTGGACGCTAATTCAAAATTAACCAAATCTTGGTTAAAGAAAGAGGCTTATTATCTCGATCATTTAATTGTTGATGCTTTAACCGCAGAGCAAACTAGGCCAAGAATAATGCAATTTTCAGATGGTTTGCTGATAATTTTGCGTGGTGTTAATTTGAATGATGAAGCTGAGCCTGAAGATATGGTTTCGGTAAGAATTTGGGTTGATGATAAGCGTATCATTACAATTGAGCGTCGTCCATTGCAGGCGATTTATGACTTCAAAAAGTCGCTTGACGAAGGAAAGAAAATTAAAAATTCAAGCGAGTTTTTATATAATGTACTTTACCAAATTCTTAGCGATATTTCGCCTTTTATTTACAGCTTAAACGAGAAAGTTGATGCTTTGGAGGATAAGGTTATTTCAACTCATGATATTAATTTTCGTGAAGAAGTTTTGGCGATAAGAACTCAATCAACGATTTTCAAAAGCTATCTTACGCCACAAAAGAAGGTCATTAGCTTGTTAGGTGATGCGAAAAAAGATTGGATTGATGATTGGGCAAAACGACATTTTCACGAAAATCTTGATCAAATAAGTCATTTAATCGAAGAGTGCGAAGAGGCGTTAAACCGTTCCCACATCTTGCACCAAGAGTTAAATAACGCTTTATCGGAAAATCTAAATAAAAGCATTTATAAACTTTCTTTAATTACGGTTATATTCATGCCGTTAACTTTCATAACCGGCCTTTTGGGGATGAATGTCGGAGGAATTCCGGGCGCTAGTAACCAATCAGCTTTTTGGATTATTTTGTTTTTAATGATGTTTCTGGCGCTGATTCATTTTTTCATTATCAAAAAAAGCGACCGCTTCAAATAAGTTTGATGAAAAAAATTTTATTTATTTGTACCGGAAATATTTGTCGCTCTCCAACCGCTCACGCAATTGCAAGGCATAAGGCGCAAAATTCCTCTTTTGAAAAACGGTTTTATTTTGATTCTGCTGGTACCGATAGTTATCACGAAAATGAATCGCCGGATTTCAGATCTGTAGAAGTTGGTCGCGCTCGCGGCATTTCTTTTGCTGGAATTGCGGCGCGGAAAATAAAAAAGACTGATTTTGAAAATTTTGATTACTTGATGTGTATGGATCGAAGTCATTTTAAAAAAGTGACGAATATGGCAAATCAAGAGCAGCAAAAAAAGATCAAGTTATTTTTAGAATTTTGCGAGGTTGAAAATATGTGGAATGATGAAGTTGTTGATCCTTATTACAAAGGAGGTCAAGCCTTTGAAGATGTTTTTGATGTATTGGAAGCTGCTGTTGAAAATATGTTTGAAATTTTGGCGCAAAATGAGAATGGAAAAAATAACCATTTGCAACAAAGGCCTACGAATTAAAGCTTGAAGCTTGTTGAACCTTAAAATTGTAATTTCTTAAAAATGTTGCGCCAAAACAAACTTCTTAAAAATCTGTTTTTTTGCATTTTGTTTTTTTTATTTTCGTGCGGTGGCGGCGGTGGCGGCGGATCATCAGCAGCAAGCTCATCTTCGACAGCAACGATAAGTTTTTCTGAGCAGTGGCAAGTTTCTGATTCTGAATCTGATATTTATCGCACTAGTGAATATAATTCTTCAACTGGCCTCGATTCAATAAATGCCGCAGAGGCTTATGCTGTTCTTGATAAAAATTCAAAAACAATTGCTGGAAATGGTGTAGCGATAGCGATTATAGATACAGGAGTGCAGACCGATCATGCCGAAATTGCTGCAAATTACGATTCGGCAAGCAGTTTTGATATTTATAATAGCGACACCGATCCAAGTGATGGTGATGATCATGGAACTCAAGTTGCAAGCGTTGCGGCTGGTGCAAAAGAAGGCAGCGGAATGCACGGAGTTGCCTATGATAGTTCAATTGTGGCGGTAAAAGTTTTCAATGATTCGGGTGAAAATTCTTCAACAGAATATGTCGCAAGCGGTATAAGTTATGTGGCTGCAATTGCTGAAGTAAAAGACATTAAAGTAATAAATTTAAGTCTTGGCGGAAAATCTGATGATAGCTCTTCATCTTTAAAAACCGCTCTTTTGGAAGCGAAATCATCCGATATTTTATCAGTTATTGCCACTGGAAATAGTGCTGGCTCTCAGCCGCAATATCCTGCATATTATGCTGCAAATTCTTCTTTATCAGGATATGTTTTGGCGGTTGGCGCTGTCGATTCGACTTCAAAAATCGCTAGTTTTAGCAACTATTGTGGCGATGCCAAAAATTATTGCTTGGTAGCTCCGGGTGTTTCGATATACGGCGCAGGAATTAATGATTCTTATGTTACGATGAGCGGAACTTCGCAGGCAACGCCACATGTTTCAGGAGCGGCGGCGGTTATTCGTGCTGCTTGGCCACATTTAACTGCGGCGCAAACAGCACAAATTCTGTTACAAAGCGCTACTGATCTTGGCGATAGTGGCATTGATTCTGTTTATGGTCATGGCCTTCTTAATTTGTATGAAGCGGTGCAATATCAAGGTGATGATATTTTGAGTTATGGTTCTAGCTCGTTTTCTTCGGGCTATAAAGTTTCGCAGTCTTCGTTCGTGGTCGATCCTATTTTTGGCGATGCCTTAACTTCAAAAGTTGCTTCAAAGTTAAATGAAGCAATCTTTCTTGACTCTTTTGGTCGTGATTACAAAGCGAATTTGGCGAGTAAAATTTTGAAAAATTCCAACAATTCGCAAATTAATTTAACCAGCTTTGTTAATAATATTTCAACCAGTAGTCTGCCTTTGCAATTTGGTCTTGCTGGCCAAACTCGCTTAAAAATCAACGCTTCTTCTTTTAAAAATTTGCAAGCCGCAAATATTTATGGTTTGAAATTTATTACGGTTGATAAGTCGCAAGATCCTTACAATCAATTAACACAAGGCTTTTCTTTGACGCATAATTTAAAAAGCTTTGCACAAAAAACCCAATTTGGATTTTCGTCAAATGTTGATGAAATTTTGAATCTAAAAGGGGCCAATTTTCAGCAATCTGGCTTTTTAACGCAGAAAAATTTTGCCAGCAATCCGTTTAGTCAATTCCTTTCAAATTCAGGTAATTACAAGCTTAATCGCCAATATAATAAAATGTTTTTGGCAACTGATTTTACTGAAAATTTTGCCACAACACTTTCTTACCAATCGTCTTATAATTCGAATCAAATGCGCTTTGGTGCTGGAAAAAAGCAAAATGAAATCGCTGATTTTGGCGTTTTTCTAAAACAAAAAGAAAATTTTGATTTGATGTTTTTGGTTGGGCAACTTAAGGAATTTGATAATAATATTTTAAATTCAAAATCTTACGGAGTCTTTAGTTCAGATGGATCAGCGCAAACTAATTACGCAAAAATATCTTCTTCTTATAAATTTAAGAATTGGCATTTTTTAGCTTCTTTATCCGAAGGTAGGGCGCAAATTAAGGGAAATAAATTTGGCATATTTCGTGATTTTAGTGGCGTAAAAACCAGAAGTTCTTCCTTAGCTGTGGTTTTGAACAATTTTCTTGGCGGAGCTTTTGGCGCTTCTTATTCAGAGCCGATGCGTGTTTATAGTGGAAATGTTTCAATTGATATTCCGGTGGCGCGTGATTTGGCGGGAAATTTAACTCGTTATCAAGCAAAATCTTCTCTCGCTCCTTCTGGAAAGCAGCGCGATTTTGAGTTATTTTTCAATAAATCATTGTCAAAAGATGCAAAAGTGGCTGTTAATTTATTGCGACAATTGCAGCCAAATAACGACTCATCAATTAAGGCCAATAATTTAGCTTATTTTAATTATTCTTTGGCTTACTAGGCATTTCTGTAAGTTGAATTTAATCTTTTTGTTATTGCTCTGGCGCTAGGAATCGTTTTTTAAATTTTTTTATCACTTCTTAACTATTGCGAGAAATTTTGAGTGATAAAATTTTCAAGTTTGCGGATCTAAATCCGTAAGAAAAACTGATCAGGGAGGATGGATTGCTTTGGTTGCTGCGCTAGGCGCTAACGGCGCATCGCGCCTCATTTTGCATGTGTTGGCTTGTTGTTTTTTCTTACCCCAGCGCTCTTATTCTAACCTTGTGCATAGTTGCGGGATCAGGTCATTTTTGGATGTTGCAACTTTGTGTAACGGAAGGCTGAGAGGGGTTTTAAATTAGCCTAGGCTTAACTTAGCGGATTACACAACTTCTACTCATGATGGATAATTTGATGGTAACGCGCTTCAAATTAAAATATTTTTCTCTTTTTAAAGCTAATTTAAGACTTGCTGAAGTTTTGGCTTTGGTTAGTTAATTTTTAATCATCAAAAAATCCGAAAGTACTCTACTTCTTTTTTGAAAGTTAGTTCATCTTATTATAATTTTTTTTAAGATATTCTTGCTAAGATTTGCAAATTTTTAGCATCCACTCTTACTAATGCTAAAAAGGAGTTGATCTGTAAGAATCAGCTCCTTTTTAATAAAAATATTTGGTGAATTTATTGTTTGTGAGTGGTTGCGATTTAGATCTATTGAAAGTCTTTTTGCTAAATTCGACGCAGTTCATTTCTAAAATTTTAGATTTTTTTAGCTTAATTATTCATCACTAACATTGCTGAAATCTGGATTTTTCTTTTCCCCAACGCTGATTAGTGCTGATTTGCGACCGCAAGAGGTGATAAAAAAAGATAAAAAAATCATCAAAAAGATAAATTTTAAGCATGGTTTGTTTTTAGACATTTTGGATTTCTATAAGGCTTTTTTCAATCTTGCTGCAAGCTTCGTCAGCGTGAGATTTTTCAATTATCAGTGGTGGCAAAATTCGAATTACATTTTCGCCGGCTGGAATGGTTAAAAGTTCGTTTTCGATAAATTTTTTTACTAATTCGCCATTTTCAATTTTGGAGTTAATCTTAATTCCTATCATTAGGCCAACGCCGCGAATTTCTTCAATCAGATCGGGAAATTGATTTTTTAAATCAGTTAATTTTTTGCGTAAATATTGTCCAATTTCTTGCACATTTTCTAAAAATCCTTTTTTAGTTATTTCGTCAAAAACCGCTTCAGCAACTGACATTGCCAAAGGATTTCCGCCGTAAGTTGTGCCATGAACCCCAATTGTCATTCCGCAAGCGGCATCTTTTGTTGCAAGGCAGGCGCCAAGTGGAAAGCCTCCGGCAATTGCTTTTGCCGTTGAAATGATATCCGGTTTGATGCCATAATATTCATAAGCAAAAAGATGGCCTAATCTTCCAACGCCGCACTGAACTTCGTCAAACGCCAGTAGAATATTTTTTTCATCACAAATTTTTCTTAGCTCTTGAATAAAATTTTTATCAGAAACTCTGATTCCTTCTTCTCCTTGAATTGGTTCAATTAAAATTGCCGCGGTATTCTCATTTATTGCTTTTTTTACGGCTTCTATATTGCCAAATTCAACATTTTCAAAGCCATCCAAAGCTGGCTCAAAGCCTTCCAAATATTTCTTTTTTGCCGCCGCTGAAATTGTGGCAATTGTTCTGCCATGGAAAGCGCCAGTGAAAGTTATAATTCGATTTTTATGTGGTTGGTTTTTGACGTAAAAATGACGACGAATCATTTTTATTGCGCATTCTATGCTTTCCGCGCCTGAATTGCAGAAAAAAACATAGTCAGCAAATGTTTTGCTTACCAATTTATCGGCGTATTTATTTAGCTCGTTAACATTATAAATATTGGAAACGTGCCATAACTTTTGCGCCTGATTTGTTAAGGCTGAAACCATTTTTGGATGGCAATGCCCTAGAGCATTTACAGCAATTCCAGCGCCAAAATCGAGATATTTTTTGCTTTCAGAAAATAAATAAACCCCCTCACCATGAGAAAAAGAAATATCGAATCTTTTGTGCACGGGAAGAAGTTTTGAGCTGGTAGTCATTTTTAATTTGGGATTTTAGATTTTAGTTTTAGATTTTCTTGGAGCTTTTTTGAAATTGTTTCTGTGTAACTTATAGCTAGTTTGCAATAGCGATTTGCCGATGTTTTAAAGAAGAGAGAGTTGTCAATAAATGGCATATTTCTTAAATCGAAAATATTAAATCTAAAACCATTTTTTGTGCTTATTAATTCGCCTGAAAATAAACAAAAAATTTTACATAAATTTCTTGAAATAGCCGCATTTGAAGGTTGGTGCGATAAAGCCTTAATTTTGGCTTTTAAAGCGTGCGAAATTGATGAAAAATTGCGCGAATTAATTTTTGAAAACGGACCTATTGATATAGCAGATTTTTATATTTCTTCTTACAACGAGAAGGCTGCGGAGCAAATTTTTTCGTTATCAAATTTCTCAGAACAAAAAATTCGCGATAAAATTCGCCTTTTTTTATATGCTAGATTTGATTTGGAATTTGATAATAAAATTGCCCTACAAAGGCTTGCAAATTTTTATCTTGATATAAAAAATTTTCGTAATGCAAAAATTGGCGCCAGACCTTTATTTCATGGGCTAAAAGCTTGTTATGAAATTGCTGATTTTATGTGGAAAGAAATTGGTGACGCTTCAACCGATTTCAACTATTACACTAAAAGAGTCACTTTGGCGAAGATTATTTTGCGAAGTTTTAAGGTTTTTTTGAGCGACGAATCTGCAGAACTTAAAAAAACAAAGGCTTTTATTGATTGCGAAATCGCGAAAGTTATGAAATTTGAAAAGTTTAAAATCTCTCTAAAAAACAATCTTCAAAACATTTGTAAGGAAGTTATTTTTGATGATAGCGGCGCAATAAATTCTCCTAAAAAAATCTTGCAAAACCTTCCCTTTATTCGACTTATTAAGTTTTAAAAATGACAACAACGCTAAATATTTTTGATTTCATTTTTTTGTCTTTTGCGCTGATTTTTATTGTTGTTGCCTTTTTTCGTGGTTTTGTAAAAGAAATTTTTTCCTTCATTGTTTGGGTTATCGCCTTCACAGCTTCATATTTTCTCGCTCCTTTAATTTCCAGTCTTCTTGAGGCCAGTATTGCAAATAAAATGATCAATCAAGTTGTAACTAGAGGGGCGGTTTTTGTGTTATTTTTTATTGGCGCTTCAATGTCTTTTTCGAGCTTAATAAATGATTTAGATGCAAAAACTCCGGCGTCTTTTAATCGCTCTTTGGGAGTTCTTTACGGTATAATTAAAACCATAATAATTGTCGGAATTTCTTATTCCGTTATGTTAAATTCGCTTTCTTACACTTATGGCGAAAAAATTGATAAGTCTTCGGGGCAATATCCATCTTGGTTAAAAGAAGCAAAAACAATCAGAATTGTTGAAATTTCGGGCGATATTATGAGTCCGGTTGTCGATAAGTTTTTTAATTCAGTATCAAAAAATTTTGATGATTTTGCGCCGCAGCAAAAAGATATGGAAAATAAAATTAACGAAATAATCGAAAAAAATAATCAAGATTATAATTCCGAAGAATTTGGTTCTCAGTCCAATGAAAATCAGGAAAAGAATGATTCTGGTTACAGCAAAAAAGATATCGAAAAAATGAATCACCTAATTGAAATTATTGGGAAATAATCTCGTTTCGAAAAGTAATTCAGACTAAATTTGTCAAAAATTAGTTCAGCTTTTATCAATAATTTAAAATCAAATCTATGTTTAAACTTAGCGGAAAAAATGCTTTAATAACTGGCGCAACTGGTGGAATAGGAAGTGAAATTGCAAAAGCTTTGGCGAAGCAGGGTGCAAAACTTGTCCTTTCCGGAACTCGTGAAGAAAAATTGCAAGAATTGGTGGCGCAAATAGGTGGCGATGCAAAATATTTAACCTGCAATCTTTCTGATACCGCCTCGGTTGATTCTTTATTTGATAGAGCTGAAGAGGTTCTTGGTCAAATTGATATTTTGGTTTGCAATGCTGGAATTACTAAAGACAACCTTATTTTGCGCATGAAAGATGACGATTTTAATCAAGTTATTGATGTGAATTTGAAATCAACTTTCATCTTAAATCGCAACGCAATCAAAAAAATGATGCGCCGTAAATATGGCAGAATCATTAATATCGCTTCCGTTGTTGGCGTTACGGGTAATCCTGGTCAATGCAATTATGTTGCTTCAAAAGCTGGAATGATTGGCATGTCTAAATCTTTGGCGCAAGAAGTTGCTAGTCGCGGCATTACAATCAATTGCGTTGCTCCGGGCTTTATTGCAAGCCCAATGACTGATGTTTTGAACGATCAGCAAAAAGAGGCTATTTTGAATAAAATCCCGCAGGGAAAAATGGGTGAATCTTCTGATATTGCAAAAGGCGTAGCTTTTTTAGCCAGCGAAGACGCTTCTTATATCACTGGCCATACGCTTCATATCAATGGTGGAATGTTTATGAACTAATAAAATTTTTGAACAAAATTTTAGGAAATTTGAGTTGCTGTGTGGCGATTAAATCGCCGCATTTGTAAAGACTTATTTATTTTTTATGACAAATAATCACAAAGCAAAAGTTGCAATTATCGGCTCAGGGCCAGCAGGCTACACGGCTGCGATTTATGCCGCGAGAGCGAATCTGAATCCAATAATAATTAATGGAAATCAACCAGGCGGGCAACTTACAATAACAACGGAAGTTGAGAATTTTCCGGGTTTTGCGGAGGCGGTTCAAGGTCCTTGGCTTGTTGAGCAAATGGAAAAGCAAGCTATTCATGTTGGAACGAAAATTTTTTACGATCATATTGTGAAAGTTGATTTTTCAAAAAGACCATTTTCGTTAATCGGTGAATCTGGCGATATTTTTGAAGCTGATGCAGTTGTTATTGCAACTGGCGCGCAGGCTAAGTGGCTTGGAATTGATTCTGAGAAGAAATTTCAGGGTTTTGGTGTTTCTGGTTGTGCAACTTGTGATGGATTTTTCTTTCGCGGCAAAGATGTGATTGTGGTTGGTGGTGGAAATAGTGCGGTTGAAGAGGCTTTATATTTAACTAATCACGCTAAAAAAGTTTATGTAGTTCATAGGGGAGAAAAGTTCAAAGCCGAAAAAATTCTGCAAGATCGTTTGTTTAAAAATGAAAAAATCGAGGTGATTTGGAATTCGGTTTTGGAAGAGGTTGTTGGCAATGAATCGCCAAAATTCGTCACAGAGGCGCGTCTTAAAAATGTTAAAGATAACTCAATAAGTGAGTTAAAAATTGATGGAATATTCATCGCGATTGGTCATAAGCCAAATTCTGATTTATTTAAAAATTCTGGTTTAGAAATTGACGCTGAAGGCTATGTCTTAACGAAGGCTGGATCGACCTCTACGAATATTGCTGGAATTTATGCTGCCGGAGATATTCAAGATAAAATTTATCGCCAAGCTATTACTGCTGCGGGAACTGGCTGTATGGCCGCCTTAGAAATAGAAAAATTTTTAGCCCATTAATTCAAAAAATGGTATAACCCTATAAAAAACTAAAAATTATGGATGCAAAGAAGCAAAACTTAGCACAAATCATTGGATCACCAGAATCAATATTTATAATTCCAGTTTATCAAAGAGATTACTCTTGGAAAAAATCTAATTGTGAAAAATTCTGGCAAGATATTTTAGAGCTTTCAAAAAATAAAAAAGAAAGCCACTTTTTTGGATCAATTGTTAATGTTATAAACGGAACAAACCAAAATGGATATTATAAAAATCTTATAATAGATGGACAGCAAAGACTTACTACAACTTCTATTTTGTTATTAGCAATTAGAAATTATTTAAAAAATAACCCTCTAATTGAAGCTAATTGTAAAAAAAATATTGAAAAATATTTAACAAATGACGGAGCTGAAGATGATACTAAAATTCGCTTAAAGCCAAATAAACAAGATAAGAAATTTTTTGAAGAGCTATTCGAAAATAGAAAAATTGACAATAATAACATTAATTCAAACGTAGTTTCG
>JACCEB010238773.1_pt1 | contig 12960 bp, 3 predicted proteins | sample 7454761 | NCBI WGS metagenome assembly JACCEB01 (sample SAMN15323454, study PRJNA562643) | freshwater metagenome | isolation source: river surface water | place: USA:Blue River Watershed | collected 2017-08-18 | reverse complement strand
TAAGCAATCATGTTAATTTGTTCTTGAGTTAATTCTGAATATTTTTTACCCAATAATTTTTTTATTTCATAAACTAAAAAAGTATTTTTATAATTTGACTCTGTATTAGTTTTTTCAAAAATATCTTTACGTAAATATGCTTCTTTACCAATAATTTTTTTATCTGAATTTATTTCTATTACAGTTGGTATAATATTAGAACCATCTAAATCTGTAATTAATATAGATTTATTTTTATACCAAATACTAATACAAGAATTAGTAGTACCAAAGTCAATACCTAAACATAAATTAGTATCAAAATTAAAATCCGTATTTTGATTTAAATCTTTTTGAGAATTATCCATTATATTTTTAAAAAAATTAAAGTATATTTAAATATGTTTTAATTTGTATATGTTTATTTAAATAAAAAATAATTAATTAAATATGTTTTAAATATTTAATAGTGTTTAATAATATAGAAAAATGGCAGGAGGTTTAATTCAAGTCATATCATATGGGAACCAAGATATAATGTTAACAGGTAATCCTGAAATAACCTTTTTTAATATAATATATAGAAGATATACAAATTTTGGTAAAAAGATGATAGAACTACCTTTCGACAATTCTGTTAATTTTGGTGAAAGTGCAGTACTAACTATACCAAAAAATTCAGGTGATTTATTATCAAAATTAGTTTTAAAAATTAAATTACCAACAATCACATTTCAAAATTTAAATAACTTTTTAATAAAAAATGAATTAGAATCAAATGCGCAATCAAATTCTACATACGTACTATATTATGATTTTTTTATTGATTTTTATAATAATATTACGAATCTTGTTGATATATTTTTTTCGGATATATCAAATGAGAGTACTTTAACATATATTCAAGATTTAGGAAATTTAATAGCACAAAAAATTAATAATGATAAATATGAACAATTTTATACATCAGTAAACTTTTATTTTAATGATGGATTAATTTCTGAAGAAAATTTTGTTGACGTAAGTTTATTTACAAACGCATCATTATATACTAAAATAAATGAAAATTTTGTATATGTATATACAAATTTAAATGAAGAAGAAGTAAGTTATAATGAGTTTAAATTTACTATATATCAAAATATGAGTATACTTAAGGAATTAAATGCAGTAATGTATAATAAATTAAAAAATTTATTTTTTAATAAAAATCTAATAAAATTTAGTTGGATAAATAAAATTGGTATTTATTTATTTAATTCAATAGAATTATATATTGGATCAAATAAAATAATAAAATTAAGTGATTATTATATTAATAATTATGGTGATTTATTTTATAAAAATCCAGAAGTTTATAACCAAATGATTGGTAATAATGTCTCATTAAATCTATTCACATTAAATAGGGATGAGGAATATTTATATTTACCAATACCGTTTTGGTTTTTAAACAACTATGGTTTATCCTTTCCATTAATTGCATTACAATTTAATACTTTACAAATTAGAATAAATTTAAAATCTTTAATTGAGTGTATAAAAGTTGATGTTAATAATAATATAATTAATACAAAATTAGAAGCTAGAATAATAGATTACATTATTAATAATGAAAAAGATATAATTAAAACTCCTTTAGAGGTAAGTATGTTAGCAGAATATGTATATTTAGATAGTATTGAAAGAAAGAAATTTGCTCAATCAGCACATGAATATTTAATAACTCAAGTACAAGAATTAGAATTTGATAATTTATCAAGCACAAATAATTCATTTGGATTAGATTTTTTCCATTGTTGTAAAGATATGTACTGGCAAGTTGTTAAATTAAGAGATTATAGAGACATTTTTAGTTCTATTATTGATAGTCAGACATATTCATTAACTAGAACTAATTCATCATTTAACGATAATGAAATAATATTTTCTAATTATATAAAAACTTTATATGATCCTTATTATAATTTTAATCCAGATTTTTTTGTTAAAGGAAGAGCCTTACTAAATAATGAAGTATCTATTAATAATTTTGTAGATTTTGTTATTAATAATATGGTTAAAGATTATAAAAAACTCATAAGAATTGATCCATTAATTACATCATCATTTATATATTTAAATGGTACATTATTAATAGGAGAAAATAGTAATTTCTTTAATTATGGAATCCCATATAAATATTACAATTCATCACCACAAGAAGGAATATATTCTTATTCTTTTGCATTAAATCCAACTGAAACTCAACCATCGGGAACAATTAATTTAAGTAGAATACCTAGTTTCCATATTAAGGTTAAATTTAATGATTCAATAAGTCTTGCACTTAAAACTAATGATGAAATTAGTTTAACCGGTGGTATAACTAATGTGGTCGATAATAAATTTATTTATACAAATATTAAATTCAAATTGGTAGTTCAGGTAACTAATTTTAATGTTTTAAGAATTATTGGTGGAATTGGAGCAACAGCATATAGTTATTAGTTAATAGTTATTAGTTAATAGTTATTAGTTAATAGTTATTAATTTTTCCAGTTTAAAAAATAAATTATTAATATTATTATATTATTATATTAATAATGGGAGTTGGATATATTCAATTATTTACAACCGGAAATGAATATAATATATTTAATAAAGAACCAAAAATAACATTTTTTAAAATATATTATAGAAGACACACTAATTTTTTTATAAATAATTATGAAATTGACGGAAATATAATTAAAAACAATGAAAAAATAACCTTTTTAATTCCAAAAAATGGAGATTTATTAGGAAAAAGTTATATAAGAACTAGATTTGAAGATAATTATATAGAATTATTAAAAGATTATGGAACATTATATACAAGTTTAGTAGATAGTATTTTAAATTATTATGATTCTTATAGTATTAGAACAGATACTTATAATAAAGATTTAATATTCAATATAGATGTTATTAAAGTAATTTTTAAAAATTTAGATGAAGTATATCTTACAATATTATGTACAAACTTATCTAATACTGTGGAATTATTAGACTTAATAAAATCAACAAACGGTTTAAATTTAGAAACTGATATCAATAAAATATTTTTTAATATAAATCAATATTACAAATATTATTCTTTTTTATATGAAACTGATTCAAAAAACTTTCTTAACAATGCAGTTTCAAAATATTTATTAAAACAGATTACTTATCAAAATCTTCAGTATTTGATAATAGATATTTATAATTATAAAATATCTTTTAAATTATGTCCAGAAAATCAATTAATTTATGAACAAATATTTAATTACTTGCTAGCAAAATCAGTTAATAAAAATATATTAAATATCAAAATTGATAAATATTATTTATATATCGGAATTAATTTTACAAATTTGGAAAACACTTTTATAAGTTCATATAATGAACTGATTAATTTAATATTTTCTAATACTAAATCAGCTGATGTTATCTTTATTGATAATAAAGTTAAACCAATAAAATATTTTGTAAGAGAAGATGCTTTCGAATACATAAAAGAAATATTCTTAAATATTGATGTTCAGTATTATAAATATTATGATATATATTTTTCTAGAGAAACTACCAATATTACTATATATTCATTAAAGGATAACCCCTTTTTTGGTAATATAACGGTAAATAGTTTTAATGAATCAATAATTAGTAATGAAACAAAATTAATAAGTAATATTAATTTATTTAGATCAACATTGCCTGTTAATTTTTATTTAAGACTATATATAACGTTAATATGTAATAAAAATATTTCCATTCAAGAATATTTAAAAATTGTTAATGATTCAAAATTTTATTTCGAAAATATAATAAAAAAATACAGTAATTCTAATCTGGTAGACTTTAATAAAAAAATATTAGATATAATAATAAATGATAAAGTTTTGATATTATCTAAAGAAACATTTAGAAGAATAGTTTATCAAAATAATATTAAAAATGCATATTCGATTAATAATAAAATTGTTCCATTTACAAATAGAAAATTAACAATTTATCAAAATATATTATTAAATTTTTATCTTTACTATGATATTTTACATAATTTTACCCATAATTATAACCAAACATATGATTCTACAGATTTATTACTTGCACAACTAATTTATATTACTAAATTAAATTATGTTAGAACTGAAAATGGTGAACTAATTAAAACATATTTTAAAAACTATTTATATAACAACAATTTATTTGATTTAATTATTAACAAATCATCAAATAATAGTAAAGAAAATGATATATTTATATTTAAGGATAATACTGATTTAAATATAAATATTCAACAAAAAGTTATTGATAATCTTGTCGCTAATTATATTTTAATGTTTATTTCTGAATCTATTACTGTAATCTCGAATATATTTAGTACAAGTTCTGATAATATATATACAGGTTATGGTAAATTAACAGGATATTTTGCTAATAAAAATTATTCTACTGCGATTTTTCCATACTCAAGTAGTTTTTTTATGTACCTAGGAAATACAAAAGATCCTTGTCCTACTGCAAATAATAATAGAGTAGTACCAAATACTATAACTTTTTTTAATAAATCATTAAACGAATATATTAATAATATATATTATAATGTAAGAAACAAATTACAAAATGATTTTACACAATATAATACAAATTTTATACAATCAATTGATATTGATATAAATTCTATAATTAGCAATAAAATAATTGGTAGTAATTTAAATAGTATTTTTGATAATTATTATAAAAGTACTGTTTACGATGAAAATGAATATGATCCATCAATTATATCAAATTTCTTATTAACATGTTATAAAACAGATTTTATTGGTGTATTTCCTATTGATACTACACAGTTTACACTTAATATTCAAGATTATTTTATGTATAACTTATTCATTTATGCTGATAATAATTTATTTAACAAATCTTTTCAGAATTTTAAATTTGTTAAAAAAGACTGTGGTAAACCAGATATTGAAACAAGTTTTGTTGATGTATCTAATACAAATATACCACCAATGTATGATAGTTTTATATTTTTATCTAACTCTCCATTTTATAGAATATATTTCTTATTCACATTTTTTGCATACATGTTTTTAGATGAAAATATTACAGTTGAATTACCAAATGATTTTGTTAACTTGAGAGATACAGCATTAAAATTTGTATTTGAATTTTTAGTTAATGCTAATAACTTAAATACTGCCTTTATTAGAGCTTTACAATATCAAACATCATATATCAATATAGGAGATTTAAAAAATCCAAAATATTTATTAAATAACAATTTTTTAGTTTATGATTCAATTGATATTTTTGATAATGAATATTATAAATACTTATTAAGTCTAAATAAAGATAATGAATTCTTATTTATGTATAATAATTTCTTCTTTAATAAAAATATTTTTGAATACAATATAGGTGATTCATCTAAAGTTAATATAAATTTAAAATCTACTGCCGATACTGTATATAGTTATTTATATAACTATGATGACAAAATAATAATTTTGTTTTTACAAATTCTAGAACTTAATAAAAATTTATTTACTTATTATGATGAAATAATTCAAATTGTTAATTTATTTTTTAAAAAAATTTCATTTAACTATAATGAATTAATTGTTTTAATTACAAATATTATTATAAAAAGTCAAACTCAATTTACAACATCGTATGTTGATTCTAATTTTGGAGAATTCTTTAAAAACACATTTTATTATAATTGTTATTATACATCAAATACAGTTGGTACAATATTTGATAATACTAATATTGTTAATACATCTACAATTAATGATACCTATAATTTAACAATTACTTATAATGATTATTATCAAGGTTCTAGTGTTTATGTTAAAAAAAGTAATGACGTTAAAAAAAATTTAAATTTTATCAATAATATAAATATTACAGGAGGATTCTATTATATTTTAACATTATACAATAATATAAATTTTAGTTATAATGCACAAACTTTTAATTATTATTTAGAACTAGTTAATGGAGTTAATAATTATATTGTACAAAATATTTCATATTTATCAAATTATTGTGTTAGCGAATTAACATTTTATCAATGTATAAATAAAATTTTACTGTATGTGCAAAAATTCAATAAAACGAATAACTCAAATGTTGAATTATTAAATACATATGATTTTTCACCAGTCACATCATTTGCTACATACAATATTATAGTAATATATTTGTTATATTTATCATATTTAAATAGATGTTTATACTCAGATGTTTTTACTTTTTTTCAACAAAGATATAGTCAAACAGGTATTGATTTTGATACTTTCTTAATACAAAAATATTCTACCAATATATATACACAGTGTTTGAATGATTTTATAAGTATATTAGGTAATACATCTAATTTAATATATTTTGATTATTCTAATATTTTAGTTAATAGAATTAATGATAATATCGAACAAATAAATATTAAAAATGATGGAATTAAAATATTTATGGAAAAAATATTTGAAAACACAACTAATATAGATGAAATAGATACTAATTTAAGATTATATTATGATTTACTAAATTTAAGCAGTGAAATATTTATTTACAATTCTAGTAAAAATATATTTAGTTTGAATAACTCATTTTATATTGATTATAACAATCTTATTAATAATTTTATTACAGAATATAATACTATGTTGTTCTCTTTATATGATAAAAGTATTATTAACAAAACTATCAGTTCAAATTTTTTATCAGATGTATCATTACAAAAACAATATGACAATATTAGAAACGTTATATTTAACAATTCAATTTTTATAATACAAAATGAAATATATAATAACTTATTAAAATCATCAAATTCTGGAAATTTAGAAAGTTTTTTTGGTGATAACGTTATCATAAATATACTTATAAATTCTATTCAATTCTTTTATACTATTACCACTCCAACAGACAGTTATTTTAATACATTTTATAATAAAAGATGTCTAGGTATTGAAGATGTTACAAAATTAGAAAATATAATTAACCCTAAACTTAACAGTGATTTATATCCAATTACTAATTTAGTATATTTTTATTCAAACTATCTAAACAGAAATATTATTAATAATATTTATTTTGAAAAGGATCTAAACAGAATATTATATCTACTTTGTACAAATAAAGCCATTAGCTTATCAGAAAATATAAATAAAAGTATACAATTTCTTAAAAAAAATACCCTTTATAATATTGTTAAAGTATTTAAAATTAATAATACTGGACTAAAGATTTATTTAGAAAACACAGCATTATATCAAGATATTGATATTTTCCAGTTATTTAATTATCAAAATTGGTCAGATAATCAAACATTTTTACAAAATAAATGGTTAAACAAAATTATTGAAAATATTGATACAGATTATACAAAAAATAATTCTTATTATTATTATTATTATGTTTTTAGAGATTATATAATTCAAAATCTATCAACAATTGTTAATTTTACACTTAAAGATGGAACACCTGTAATTGATTATTTTTATAATACTGATAATATTGAAGAATTTAATAATTTAATTTTTGACTTGATAACTCTGAATGAAAATTTTAGTCCTAATAATTTGTATTATAGTATAATTGAATTTAAAAAAGATATTAATGCATTAAGTTATTTAACAATTGATACAGATTTTATTAAAAAGAAAATAATTATATTTTTGTACTTTAATTATTTAGTGTATACACATATTCACAGACTATTAATTGAATATTTTACTTATGATAAAGAATTATATTTAGAATATAATATAGATGGAGAGATAATTATATTTCCTTTAGAAGAAGTACTTTCGGATCCAACTAACAAACTTATAATTGATTATTATATTACTGAATCTTATAAAATTAATGATATAAATATTAATAACTTAAAATTTACTTTACCAGTTAATTATGAAAGTAAAATAGAAATAAATTTTTTATTAGGAATAACAAAATCATCAGTAGATCTTGGAGATAGTTTATTAATTTTAACACAAAAATATATTAGTTCTTATGATTTACAAATCGGCAATTCCAATTTTGAAACAACTTCAACTATTACTACTAATAATTTTAATTCTACATTAAGTAATCTAATTCAAAGAATTAATATAGTATTTAATAATGATATTACTATACAAAATTCTACATCAACTAAATTAACAAGAACTGCAATAAACTATCTTGATATATTCATGGAAAATACTATTTATGATCTTAATAACATTATCGATAATACTTCATATCCTGCTTCTACTTTTATTAATAATAATTTATTATATTATAAAAATACAGACATTTCTAATATTAATTTAACATTCAATTTAATTTGTAATTTACTAAAAGTATATAACATTACATACGATAATTTAACTGACGATGTAAATATAATTATTGGAAACTTAAGATTAGGTACCAGATATATTAATGATGTACTTGAAAACTTTAAGGGTATCACATCAAATTTTAATATATCATTAGACTTAATTAAATATGTAAACAAATTTGAAGAAGCAACTAAATTTTATAATGATACTCTATATACTAATTTTTTAGCTAGAGCAAATAATATCAGATTTATTACTTATATATCTACTGAATTAGATAATCTTTCAATTTCTGTTCCAAATGATTATGACTTTGCTATTGGAAATATTGATTTTGGTAAACTTATTCCAAACTTTTTTACTAAATATTATTCTTATGATTATAACTATTATAACTTTGATAACAATTATGAAGTAATATTTCCTAAACTTAATGATTATTTTAATAATATTTTGGAAAATTCACAATCATTAATTAATATTAAAAATTATGATTTAGAACTATATAAATACCTTTTTAATTCAATTAACTATGCAATTTATTCAACTAATTATTATAGTTTAAATAAAAATAACCCTGATTCATATATTAATATTTTAAATAAAATTATTGAACTTTTTAAAAAATTTAATTTTGAATTTAAAATTAACAAAAATGGTGTATCTAATACTAAAAATTTAGAATTACAAAATTTATACAGTAAAAATATTGAATTTAATAATTACAATTCTATGTATAATTATTTAGTTTCGTTATATTATTATATATTATTATCAAACTCTGTTGATAACACAGATAAATCACAATCGAATTATAATATTATAAATTTTTTCGAAACAATTAAAATTCTTCAAAATTACAATATGATATTTAGAGAAAATTTTATTAATTATGTATTTAGATTACAAATATCTATAAATTTAATGATTAATACTATACAAAATAAATTAGGATTAAATCTTATATACAATAAAAATATTTTTAATAAGATCATCATGGATATCGTTAATAATGTTTCAGACACAATTAATATTAATAATTTTTTTAAATCATATTATGTTAATAACAATAGTGTAACAGATTCTCAAAAATTAATTTATGAAGTTATTGTCACAATTATAGAATATGATCAATTTATTGAATTGTTTTCTCTAAGTGTAAGGGATTTAGTTTATTATACTAATAATTTTAGTATACAAAAAAATATAGAAAATGTTTGGGAAAAATATTTTAAAAACTCATCATTCAACTATTTTAGAATTTCATATTATGACTATACTATCCGTGTATTTAGATTAAATATCGATGATTTTACATCAATCATTTATGAATATTTATCTTATTATTATAATATATTTAGGGTTAAATACACATCCATAACTATCAATAATCTTACTGAATATCTATTAGGAGTCTTTAGATATAAAACAAACAATACTATAATTAATTTAGATATCAACATAATAGAAACTTTAATTTTTGGTAAAGAAATATCAAATAACACTAATTCTAATTATGATCGTGTATATAATATTATTAATACATTACTAGAAATATTAGCTGATTCTGAATGGAACATTATTTCTTATAATTATATTGAAAATACTAATAAACCATATATAGATTTACAAATTACTTTATTTAATCATTATCTTTCATTTGTAGATTATATTAATAGGTTTCAAATTATTGATATTAATTCAAATAATTATAATTATAACGATTTTATCACTTCTAATAATAAATTACTTATTTTATATAGAATTATGATCCTTATTATATGTTCAAGTTATATCAATTATGAAGAATATATTAACATGGTACAATATATATTAACTTACTGCAATAACTATATTTTTAATGGAAAAAAAATTAATACAATCGATATGAAAACAAATATTGCAACATATTTTGATTATTTAAACCAAAACATAATACCCAATAATTTAATTAATAACTATTATAAACAAGTCCAAAATAACTCAGTTATTGATATATTTAATTATAAAATATACTATTTTGACGAACCTATAAATAATTTTGATAATTTTACTGTATCTATCTATAATAAATATATTAATGAACTCAAATTTAATAATGAAACTGATATTGGAAAATTATTTATCAATAATACAATTCTTAATATTATAAATAATTATAGTGGTGGTATTTATAAAACTACTCTAGAAGAAACTATTCAAGGTGCTTATATTATCGATGTATTTAAATATATTATTGACAATATCTCTATAAATCTAAATACATATAAAGAAATTTTAGGAGGTGACTCATCATCAATTAATAGCATGTTTATTTCAACAAAAAATATTTTACAATTATTTAATGGTACATCATATGAAATTGGTGAAAAACTTATTACTATATTCACAATTATTTATAGACAAATTAGTGCTACAATTAAAAATAATGATATTATTATCATATTATTCTATTATAATTGTTTCATCACTTGGATTTCTACACATTGTAATAATTACGAAGGAAATATACAAAAGATTATCTATGATTTTAGTAATTTAATAAATGAATATATTATTGCATATTTAGATATTATATATAATACAAATAGTTCATCTGACAATAATATTAATAAAATATATAATCTAGAACTATTAAATAATTTTTTTGAAGGATTAAATAAAATAATTTTTAATGTATATGATAATCAAGAATTTATCAATCAATGTTTTAAATTTTTTAATAACCTAGTAGCTAATTTTAATTATCCTTCACAAAAAATTATTAATAACAGTATCAAATTTAATATTAAAACTTTTAATGGATATCCTTTATCTCCAGAAATTAATAAATTAATAGTTCAAAATTCAAATGATAAAGTTTATAATAATTATATTAAAAATAATAAAATCAATGCTTGGAAATTTTTCTTAGGACTTATTGTTGATTTTAATGAATCTGATATTATTAAATATCTTAAAAGTATTAATTCAACTGACTCATTTAATCCACAGATTGATTATGTCAATTATATTGAACTTATTAATAAAGGTTTAATTAATGAATATGGTATTCTTAAAATTTTAGATGGTATTAAACTAAATTTTGATGACGAACAAATTGATGCATTAAATGCTGATTCATATAAAATATTTATAAATCTTTTTCTTAATCTTGATAAATATCCTGCTTTTGCTCAAATGTTAGGAATAAATAATGGGTCTAATGATAACAATATTATTAACGGAATTAAAAGTTATATTAAAAAGGTTTGTAAAAAAGATTATTATATCCCATTATTATTTTTCTTTAATAATTATAAAAATTCTATTCCACTTATTGCTTGTATGTATACAAATATTACAATTGATTTATTCTTTAATTCTAATAACTTGTTAAAAAATTCTTATACAGTTAATCAATTAACAGAACCGAATGCAAAAACATTTTTAAATATGGACTTTATTTTAATCGAAAGAGAAGAAAGAAAAAAATTATGTGAAAAATATATTGATAATTTAATTGAAACACATAGTCAATATTCACAAAACTTATTAATAAACGAATATATCAATAATACATATAGCAATTTGATTGTTTTAAGATTCGATTTTGGTATTAATGAAATGGTAAAAGAACTAATATGGAACTTTAATTTTTATCTTAATGATTATTTAATAACAAATCGATATATTAATGAAATAAATTTGAACACTTTCAATATATATGATTCAATATTAAACACTAGATTTTATATTGATGGTGCAAGACGTGATGGTGTTATTAGTCAAAGTGCAGTTAATTTTAATGGAATTACAACTAATATTAATCCAAATAAATACCATAGCAGAGCAAAAGCTGATAATATTTATAATGTATATAGTTTTGCCTTACAACCTGAAGACTTCCAACCAACAGGTGCAATGAATTTAAATACAGTCAAAGTATTTACAATTGAAGTTATTTTGGATAAAACTGGATTAGTAGACTTTATTAATACAACTAATAAATTATATAATTTAAACAAATTAGCTATAGAAATTAATCTTAATACAGTAAACTATAATCTAATCAGATATCAATCTGGTCTTTCCGGTTTGTTATTTGCATAAAATTTTTTTATAAAATTTAATTAAATTTATACTTTAACTAATAAATTTAATTAAATTTAATTTTATTATATATATTATATTAAATGCCTGCTGGCGAAATACAACTTGTAGCATATGGAGAAGAAAATATTGTACTTAATAATGAACCACAAATAACTTTTTTTAAAATTATCTATAGAAGATATACTAATTTTTCAATCGAAACTATACAAAATAATTTTTTATATCAAGTTAAATTTGGTAAAAAATATTCTATAGAAATATCTAAAATTGGTGATTTATTACATAAAATGTGGTTAGTTGTTGAATTACCAGATATACCTATTATTTATGATTTGGAAAATGTTATTGATGAAAGAATTAAATTTAAATGGACACAAAAAGTTGCATATGCACTTATTGATTATATGGAAATTGAAATTGAACATTTGTAAAATATGTATCTGTTGTAGTAATAAATTCGTTGTCAGAAATTTTTCTATAATATAAATTGTAAGAAGTAGGTTGTAATGTAGTTGGATTATAATCAGCAACAGAC
>JACCEB010023510.1_pt1 | contig 12964 bp, 5 predicted proteins | sample 7454761 | NCBI WGS metagenome assembly JACCEB01 (sample SAMN15323454, study PRJNA562643) | freshwater metagenome | isolation source: river surface water | place: USA:Blue River Watershed | collected 2017-08-18 | reverse complement strand
GCGTGTGGTCACGGTGGCGTTCAGTCGTTGGGACCACCACGGGGACAACTTCGGGGCTTTGCGTCAGGACTTGCCGTTGTTGGATCAGGGTCTCTCGGCGCTGCTGGACGACTTGCGAGATCGCGGCCTAGAGAAGGATGTGGCGGTTGTCGTTTGGGGTGAGTTTGGGCGCACGCCGATTATCAACAAGGCGGGCGGGCGTGATCATTGGCCGAGGGTTTCCTGCGCGTTACTAGCTGGTGGATCGATGCGCCACGGTCAGGTGATTGGCTCGACCGATCGTTTAGGTGGCGAACCGGTTGATCGACCGGTGAAGTTCGGGGAAGTCTTCTCGACCTTGTACCATCACCTCGGGATTGATCCTTTAAAGTACACGGTGAACGACTTAGCAGGGCGTCCGCAGTACTTGGTCGAACCGGGGTCAGCGCCGCTCAAGGAGTTAGTGTGATTTTGTTATGATTACGATTCCTGGAGCCTCTGGGGGTGCGTTGTGCGACGGGGTTTCGCGGCGAGACTTTCTCCGCCTCGGGGGGCTGGGGATGGGTGGGCTCGGGCTTTCGCAGATTCTCCAAGCGGAGGCTTTGTCCGGGGTTGGTCGGTCCGCCAAGTCGATCATCATGATTTACATGGCGGGCGCTCCGCCGCATCAGGATCTCTTCGATTTGAAGATGGATGCTCCTTTGGAGTATCGCGGGCCGTACAAGCCGATTTCGACGAATGTTCCTGGCATCCAAATCTCTGAGCACATGCCGTATTCGGCAAAGATCATGGATAAGCTGGTGCCGATTCGATCCATGTGGGGGTCGGTGACGGGGGACCATGACTCTCACATTTGTTACACGGGGCGAAGTGCGCGTGGTGTGCCGGTGCCGCCGGGAGGTTGGCCGTCGCTCGGGGCGGTGATGTCGCGGATGATTGAGCGCGAGAGGGGGCAGGTACCGCCCTTTGTTGGCTTGGCGCCGAGGGCTGGGCATCCGCCTTACGGGTCGCCGGGGCATCCGGGTTTTCTTGGGCCGTCTTGCTCAGCGTTTCGTCCGAACGGGGATGGTATGGGGGATTTGCGGTTGAACGGAATCACGAGTGATCGGTTAGATGATCGGCGTTCATTGCTTGGGGCTTTTGACCGGTTGCGGCGCGACATGGATCGTAGCGGGTTGATGGAGGGGTTGGACGTCTTTAGTCAGCAGGCTTTCGATGTTTTGACGTCGAGCAGGCTTTTGGAGGCACTGGATTTGTCGAAGGAGAGTGAGCGCACGCGTGAGCGGTATGGAAAAGGGGACACGAAAAACTACGGGGACGGTGCTCCGCGGAATAACGAGCACTTCTTGGTTGCCCGTCGTTTGGTGGAGGCGGGCGCGCGTGTGGTGACGATGAACTACGGGCGCTGGGATTTTCATGATCGGAATCATTCTGAGTTGCTGACGCACTTGCCGTGGTTTGACCAAGGGTTGTCTGCGTTGGTGGAAGATTTGCATGAGCGCGGTTTGGACAAGGATGTTGCGGTGGTGGCGTGGGGGGAGTTTGGTCGCACGCCGCTGATTAATGCGACGGGTGGGCGGGATCACTGGCCTCGAGTGGGGTGCGCGGTGTTGGCAGGTGGTGGGTTTAAGACGGGACAGGTGATTGGCTCGACAGATCGACTCGGTGGTGAACCAGTGGACCGAGCGGTGCATTTTGGGGAGGTGTTTGCGACCTTGTACTCGTGGCTGGGCATTGATTTGGCCCAAACGACGCTGCCGGATTTGGCGGGTCGTCCGCAGTACTTGGTGGATGGGTGGCAGCCGATGAAAGAGATTTTGTGAAACACTTGATTTGAACGAAATGAAAACGCCCCTTGGAACGATTGGTGGACCGGTGAGACGTGGTCTCGCAGCGTTGAGTTTGTCGGCCTATGTGGCCTTCTCTGGAGTGGCCGCGTTTGCGGCCACGCAGCCGGAGGCGTTGATGTTTGAGTTTGGTCCGATGGGGCGTATCAACGATGGCACCCTCAAGCTGTCTGGCGCGGATGCAGTTCGACAGCTGAATGTTGCGTTGAAGTATCCAAATGCTGATCCGGTTGACGCGACGCGGTCTGTGGAGTTGACGGCCCAGCCGGAGGGGGTTGTCGCGATTGACGGAACGGGACGCGTGTCAGTTAAGGGGGATGGCTCGGCGACGATTCGGGCGAGGGATGCGAAAAGTGGGTTGCAGGCTGAGTTGAAGGTGTTGGTGGAAAAAGCGAAGGATGCTGCGCCGATAAACTTTACGAATCGCATTGTGCCGGTTTTCACCAAGGGGTCGTGCAACTCTGGGGGGTGTCATGGGAAGTCGGGTGGGCAGAATGGGTTCCGTTTGTCGTTGCTGGGATTTGAGCCGGAGGAGGATTACGAGCATTTGGTGAAGGAGGCTCGCGGACGGCGTTTGTTTCCTGCGTCGCCAGAAAACAGCCTTTTGCTGACCAAGGGCGTGGGGAGTTCTCCGCATGGTGGTGGTAAACGAATGAGTGTGGATTCCGACGACTACCGACTGGTGGTGCGTTGGATTCAGCAAGGGATGCCGTTTGGGAATCCGACAGATCCGAAGTTGGCTGAGATTGAGGTGTTCCCGAAGGCGCGTGTGATGGGGATGAAGGCGAGTCAGCAGTTGTCGGTGCTAGCGAAGTACACGGACGGGAGTGTGGAAGATGTCACGCGTAGTGCGCTGTATGAGGCGAATGAGAAGGCGATGGCGAATGTCGATGACGACGGGAATGTTGTGTTGGCGGACTTGCCGGGGGATGTTGCGGTGATGGTGCGGTACCAAGGGAAGGCGACCGTGTTCCGCGCGACGATTCCGTTGGGCGCGCCGGTCGAGCGTCTGCCAAATCCACGGAATGACATTGATCGTGCGGTGTTTGCGAAGTTGAAGGCGATGGGGGTTCCTCCGTCCGATCGAGCGGACGATGCGACGTTCATGCGTCGGGTGAGTCTGGATATCGCGGGTCGGTTGCCGGATGCGGAGGAGGTGAAGGCGTTTGCTGCGGATTCGAATCCCGCGAAGCGCGACGTCTTGATTGACCGTCTTTTGGAGAGTGACGAGTTTGCGGAGTATTTTGCGGGGAAGTGGAGCTCGTTGTTGAGGAACAAACGGAACACGCCGAAAGACGCGCCGGTGAACTTTGCGTTTCACGGGTGGTTGATTGATTCGTTTAAGGCGAACAAGCCGTTTGATGTCATGGTGCGCGAGGTTCTGGCTGCGAGCGGGACTCCGACGGAGAATCCTCCGGTGGCGTGGTACAAGCAGGTGAAAGAGCCGCAGCAGCAGTTAGAGGATGTGGCTCAGTTGTTCCTTGGGACGCGGTTGCAGTGTGCGCAGTGCCACCATCATCCGTTCGAGAAGTGGAGCCAGGCGGACTACTACAGTTTCTCTGCGTTTTTCACGCAGGTTGGGAGAAAGGGTACGGATTTGGTGATGCACAAGCGGGGCGAGGCGACGGCGGTGAACAAGAAGACCAAGCAACCGTTGAAACCTGCGGCGCTCGGCTCAGGCGAACTGAAGATTGCGCCTGAAATAGATCCGCGTTTGGTTTTGGCGGACTGGATGAGTTCGCCTGAAAACCCTTTCTTTGCGCGGACATTGGCCAATCGGTATTGGAAGCACTTCTTCAATCGCGGGATTGTTGAACCTGAGGATGACATGCGGGACACGAATCCCCCGTCGAACCCCGAGTTACTGGACCTGTTGGCGAAGAAGTTTGTTTCGAGCGGATTCGATCAGAAGGCATTGATTCGCGAGATGGTGCAGTCGGAGACGTATCAGCTGAGCGCGATTCCGAACGCTCACAATGCGTCGGATCGGCAGGGTTTCTCTCGGTATTATCCGAAGCGGCTGCCAGCGGAGGTTTTATATGACGCGATTGGGAAGGTGACCAAGGTTGCTGGAACGTTCAACGGAATGCCGACGGGCACGCGCGCCATCGCGTTGCCGGACAACAGCTACAACGCGTCGAGTTACTTTTTGACGGTGTTTGGTCGTCCGGAATCTTCGAGCGCCTGCGAGTGCGAGCGGACTCAGGACGCGAGCCTTGCACAGGCGCTTCACTTGATTAACGCGAAAGATTTGCAGGAGCGGTTGTCAGCGGATGCGGGTGCTGCAGCCAAGTTTGCGCAGAATCAGCAAGGTGACGCGAAGGCGGTGGAGGAGATGTACCTGACCTCCCTGTCGCGTGCTCCGCAGCAGAACGAAGTCGAGTTGGCCCTCAAGCACATTACGAAACCTCGTCCAGCGGTGGACGGGCAACCTGCCGACGTGGCGAAAATCAAGCGTCAGGCGTATGAAGACCTTCTTTGGACGCTATTGAACTCCAAGGAGTTCCTGTTCAACCACTGATCATGTTAGTCCTGTCCCCCCGGAGCACTTTACGTTCTCCAAGCGTTGGGACCGTCTTGTCGACGGTCGTCATGGGATTCTTTTTTGTGACTGCGGGAGCGGTGGATCTTCCGTTGACGCGGTTGGATTCCGTTTTTCCTGCGGGAAGCAAGCCTGGTGGCGAGATTGAGGTAACGCTTGCTGGCGTTGATTTGGACGGAGCGGAGACCGTTTGGGCGTCGCACCCGGGGATTACTGGGAAGTTGGTCAAAGATAAGGTGTTTGCGGTGAAGGTAGAGTCGGGCGTGCCGGAGGGGGTGTATGATTTGCGGATTCCGGGGAACAACGGGGTTTCGAATCCGAAGGGCTTTGTGGTGGATCGCCACGATGTGCTCCGAAAGTCAGGAGAGTGCACCGTGGCCAAGCCGATGGATTTACCGGTGGGTTCAGCGGTTTTTGGGACGGTTGCTGCTGCCTCGCGCGATCATTACCGGGTCGAGTTGAAGAAGGGCAAACGGATGACGATTCGCTGCTTAGCGAAGGAAATTGATTCCAAGTTGAGCCCCGTTTTCTCGGTGTTGGACGAGTCTGGGAGAAAGTTGGTTTCTAACGGTCGGCGTGCGGCCCTGAGTTTTGAAGCTCCGTCAGACGGGAAGTTTTTGATTTCGGTGCACGACCTGACGTTTGGGGGCGGTGCGGATTTCTCTTATCGGTTGTCCGTTGATGAGTCTCCGATTTTGGAGGCGGTTGTGCCGGCGGCAGTCCCTCAGGGGGGCAAATCAAAGGTTACTTTATTTGGTCGCGGGTTGCTGGGATCTAAGCCCTCTGCCATGAAAGGCGGGGATGGAAAGGCGTTGGAACAAGTTGAGGCAGAGGTTGAGGTTCCGACGGGTGGAATCTTGGCGGATGGCGTGAGCGCGCCGGCAGGCGTGTCTGCGCCTGTATTTTACCATCGTGTTCGTGGGGCGAGTGGCGTGTCGAATCCTGTCCCGTTGGTGCCTGTGGAAGGGAGCGTCGTCGCGTTATCGGGTGACCCGCTTGCGGAGCCCCCCGAGGTTAAGATTCCGGGAGCGGTGTCGGGCTTGTTCGCTAAAGGTTTTGGAGGGAATGCGTTCGGCGTGGATTTAAAGAAAGGGGAGGCAGTGGTGGCTGAAGTGTTCGCGCATCGCCTCGGTGTTGCGGAACCGAATCCTTATCTTCGGGTTGAAAAGGCGGGGAACCACTTAGCTGAGGGTTATGGGCCGGACTTGAACGCTGGTGGGCCGAAGTTGAGTACGCTTCACAACGACCCCACGCTGCGATTTGAGGCAAAGGAGGATGGGCGTTACGTGTTTCGGGTGACGGACTTGAGCGGAGCGGCGCGCCCGGGAATGGGTTCGCCGTTTGTGGTGGTTTTACGCCGAGAGCGCCCCGATTTTGCGTTGGTTGCCGTGACGGAACCTCCTCCGGAGAATCCGAATGATCGGGCCGTGTCGCCAAAGGGGGTGTCGGTTCGACCTGGCGGGGTTACCCCACTTCGGGTGGTTGCGATGCGTTCAGGAGGGTTGAACGAGGCGATTGAGTTGTCCGCATCGGGGTTGCCTGCGGGCGTGACGGCGGAGGCGACGACCATTCCTGCGGGCAAGAATGACGGCCATCTTTTGTTGCGGGCGGCTCCTGATGCAGCCAAAGGGATGGCGCTTGTGAAGATTACGGGGAAGACGGCCGCGGGTGTGGAGCGCGTGGCTCGCGGGGCGACCGTGAGTTGGCCGGTAGCGGACACGAACAATGACACTCCGTCAGCACGTCTAGCGCGTGGGGAGGGAGTCCCGGTGGGGGTTTCGAGTTTGGCTGCGCCGTTGAAGTTGGCGGTTGAAGCGGTTGGTCCGTTGGAGGCCGCGGTTGGAGCCAAGTTGGAGGTGCCACTGAAAATCGACCGAGCGCCTGAGTTTAAGGAGGTGTTGAAAGTGAAAGCGGGTGGATTTGTTGGTGCGGAGACTTTTAAGGAGGTGGATGCGGATGTGAAAACGGCCACGCTGAAGGTGGTGTTGGATCTTGCGGCACTCAAGGTGGGGGCTGGGAAGCATGTCGCGTTTTTCACTGCGCAGGGCAAGGGCAAGGTGGCGGGTAAGGATGTGGTGACGACGGCCTATTCGCCGGCTGTTTCGTTCGAGGTGAAGGCTCCGGTGAAGCCTGCGGACGCGAAGCCCGCTGCGAAGTGAGGGCTCCAATAATGAGAGACTTGGCGAAGGTGAAAACTGATCAACCGATGAAGACGATGAGACGTTATTTGATTCCTGCGATGGTGGTGACCATGCCGTTGACCGGTTTGGCAGCTACGATACCGGTGAAAGATTTGCCGGCTGGGAAGACGGTCGATTTCAACGCAGATGTGCTCCCATTTTTGAGCGATAACTGCATCTCGTGTCACTCGAAGAGCACGCGAAAGGCTGGACTTAATCTCGAGACGCCCAAGGACATTTTGAAGGGCGGTGATTCAGGGACTTCCGTTGTGCCGGGCAAGGCGACGGAGAGTTTGCTTTTGAAGGTCTCCAATCACGAGGAGGAGGACACGGCGATGCCGCCGAAGGATAACAAGGTCAAGGCGAAGAACCTCACGCCTGAGCAGTTAGGTGTCCTAAAACGCTGGATTGATGATGGGGCCAAGGAGGGGCGCGCGTTTGTGCGCGAGTTGAAATGGCAGCCGTTGCCTGCGCATTTACGGGCGATTTTGGCGGTTGCGACCACGCAAGACGGGCGGTTTGTCGCGTGCTCCCGAGGGAATCAGGTGTTCGTCTATGACACCACGACGGGCGTGCAGGTCTTTCGTGGCGAAGCGCATGCGGACCAAGTGCAGTCGCTGGCGTTCTCACCGGACGGAAAGTTTCTCGTGTCGGGAGGTTTTCGCGAAATGAAGGTGTGGAAGAGGGAGTTTGGGGCGCCGGTCCAAGCAACGGGTTTGCCGGTGGGACTCTCGGCGACGAGTGCGTCGGGCGGATGGGTGGCGACGGCGGGAGAGGGCGGGGTGAAGGTGCGTGCGGTTGGCAAAGGTGATGAGGGGATGAAGACGGTGGAGTTTGCGGGGGCGATTTCGCGCATGGCTTGGTCAGACGATGGGGCGACCCTTGCGGTTGCTGGCGCAGATAAGAAGTTGGTGCTTTGGAATCGTGCGGAATCGAAAGTACTGGTGACGATTGAGTTGCCTCACGTGGTTTCGGCGCTCGTTTGGAGTGTGGATGGGAAGGCGGTGTTGACGGCTGGAGGAGACGCGATTGTTCGTCAGTACGACGGGGTTTCAGGTGCGGCCGGTTTGGAGAGGAAGGGGCATCCTTCGGAAGCGATTTCGTTGGCGAGGGCTGGCGATCGAGTGGTGGCGGGGTGCAAGGATGGTTCTGTTTGGGTGTGGCAGGCTGCGGGGGATCAACCTGCGGTAAAGGCGAAGGTTGCTACGGCTGCCGTTGCGGTTGCAGTTTCCCCTGCGGGCGGAAGAATCGCCGCAGGGTTGGCGGATGGTGCGTTCGTGCTGATGGACGGTGCGGGCAAGGTGGTTGGGACGGGGAAAGGGGATCCTGACGCGGTGGCTGCGTGGGAAGCGGGGGTTCGGCGGCAAGAGATTGCGGACTTCGATGTGGCTTACCGAAAAGAGCAATTGGCCGAGGCAGACAAGCTTGCGGGTGCTGCGAAAGAACGCGTCAAGAAGGCGACGGAAGCGGTTCCTAACCGTGTTAAAGAGTTGGAGGCAAAGGTGAAAGCGTTGGCGGATGCGCAACCTGGGGTGGCGCCGGCGGAAAAAGTGCAAGCGGATGCGGACGCTGCGCTCAAGGAATCTGAGAAGGCAGTTCAGAAGGCGGAGGCGGATCACAAGGCGGCGGAGGAAGCTTTTGCCAAGCTGAAGGCGGATGCGGCGGCTGCGAAGGAAGCGGTGGATGAGTCGGCAAAGAAAGTTGCGGAGCTGGCGAAAGCGGTGGAGGGGGCGAAAGCGGCCTTCAAAGCGAAGGAGACGGCGTTGAAGTCGGCGACGGATGCGTTGGAAGCTGCGAAGAAGAAGGTGATGACGGCGAAGACGGACGTGGAGAGGGCAGAGAACGCGAAAAAGCTCGCCGAGAGCGAGATTGAGTTGGCGAAGACGGAGGAGAAAACGACCGCGGAGGCGGCGGTGAAGGCCAAGGCGGATTTGACGGCGCAGGATGCCGAGAAGGCGAAGGTGGTGGCGGAGGTGGAGGTTCTGAAGAAGGCGTCTGAGGCGGCTTCGCCGGTGACGACGCTTCACTTATCTGGCGATCAGGGCTGGCTTGTGGTTGGGCACGCGAACGGATTGGTCCAAGTTCGTGGAGCGGCGAATGGAGGGGTGGTTGCGGCGTTTGGTTCGCGCAAGGAGAAGGCGGCGATTCATTTCGCGAGGTTCGCCGATAACCGAGTAACGGTGTCTGCGGAGGATGGTGTGGGATGGAGTTATCCGACGGAAAGCAAGTGGGTTTTGGCGAAAACGATAGGCAGCGTGAAAGCGGTGGAGCCTTTCAAGGATCGCGTTCTGGCGTCTGCGTTTAGCCGAGATGGTGGGTTGTTGGCGGTGGGTGGCGGAGACCCCTCGCGTGACGGGGACGTGTTGATCTGGAAGACGACCGCCCTCGATGCGGCGCCTCGACGGGCGGCGGCGGTGCATTCGGACACGGTGTTGTCGCTGTCATTTTCGCCAGATGGCAAAAAGCTGGTGACAGGTGGCGCGGACAAAACCGCGCGCGTGGTGGATGTGGAGTCGTTGAAGGTTGAGCGAACGTTGGAAGGTCATACCCACCATGTGTTGGGGGTGGCGTGGAGTCCGGACGGGCGTGGGATTGTGACGGGGGGCGGGGACAATGCGGTGAAGATTTGGGATGCGCTGACGGGGGTGAGGAAGAAGAATGTTGATGGGGTGGATAAGGAAATCACTTCGGTTCAGTATCTTGGGTCAGGGGGGCAGTTTGTTGCGGCATCGGGGGATGGGAAGGTTCGTGTCATCGGTTCTGCGAACGGGACGGCGGCGAAGACGATGGCGGAGGGGACGGATTTTGTGCACGCGCTGGCGACTCCCGCGAGCGGACGAAGCGTTTTCGCGGGCGGGCAAGACGGCATTTTGCGTGTATGGAATCCGGCTGATGGGGCCAAGGTTGCCGAGTTTCGCGAGACGCCATGACGACGGGGAATACTCGGTGGTCCGCGTGCCAGCTGTGCCTGTGTTCAGCGCGTCTTGAGGGCTAAGAGATCCTGAGTTTGCCGCATCCCATTTTACGGTCGCAGCTTTCCACGAAGCGGGTGGGAGGACTATTGTGCCCTTCGAATTTGCCCCCAATGGAATCCTCCTCAGAGAACCTTGTTACGATGATCCGGTCCCATGCGCGGGTGCCCGGAGGTCTTTTGCCTGCGCTGCACGCGATTCAACATGCTGTGGGGTATGTTGACCGCGGGTTGATTCCCGAGTTGGCGGAAGCGTTCAACCAGAGTGAGGCGGAGATTCACGGGGTTATCAGTTACTACAAGGACTTTCGGACTGAGCGGCCGATTGGTCCGGTGGTGCAGGTTTGCCGTGCGGAGGCTTGTCAGTCGCGCGGTTCGAGAGCGGTTTGGAAGTCGGCGTGCGAGGCTGCGTCGGGTTGTGCGGTGGTGGTGGAGGAGGTGTTCTGCTTGGGGAACTGCGCGATGGGGCCTGCGGCGATGTGTGGAGGGAAACTTTTTGGGGGTTTGGATGCCGATCGGGTGAAGCAACTGGTGTTGGGGGTTGCGGGAGGCGCTGGAGAGCGTTCTGACTGCGCGAAGCCGGTTGACGCGGTTCTCGAGGAGGGGAGGGGCAAGGCAACGGTTTATGTGCCGCGGGATGCGGTTTCGAGGGCTCAAGGCGCGGACGCGGTGGCGGAGGCGTTTTCGGCGGCAGGGGCTGGAGTGATTCGGAACGGTTCGCGCGGGCTTTTGTGGCTTGAGCCGATGGTTGAGGTGGAGGTATCGGGGAGGCGGGTAGCCTATGGGCCTGTGGGGGTTGACGATGTTGCGTCGCTTCTTGAGGCAGGGGTGTTGGAGGGGGGAGCCCATCCGTTGCGGCTGGGATTTACGGAGGAGTTGGATTGGATGAAGCGGCAGCGGCGTGTGACGTTTCGGAGGGTTGGGGTAGTGGATCCGCGGTCGGCGGAGGATTACGAGCGTCACGGGGGATTGGCTGGGTTGAAACGTGCACTGGAGGTTGCTCCTGCGTTAGTTGTGAAAGAGGTGACGGACAGTGGGTTGCGTGGGCGCGGGGGCGCGGCGTTTCCGACTGGGGTAAAGTGGAAAACGGTTTTAGAGGCGAAAGGGGCGCGGAAGTACATTGTTTGCAATGCGGACGAGGGGGATAGCGGGACGTTTGCGGACCGGATGTTGATGGAAGGGGATCCCTTTTCGCTTTTGGAGGGGATGGTGATTGCGGGGCGCGCGGTGGGAGCGGAGGAGGGGTATATTTACGTCAGGAGCGAGTATCCGGATGCGGTGGAGGCGTTGCATCGGGCGGTGGAGGGTGCTAGGCGGGCGGGATGGCTTGGTGAGGACGTTTTAGGCAGTGGGATGCGGTTTGAGGTGCACGTTCGAGTGGGGGCTGGTTCGTACGTGTGCGGTGAGGAGACGGCGTTGCTAGAAAGTCTGGAGGGCAAACGGGGGGTGGTTCGGGCGAAACCGCCCTTGCCGGCGCACGAGGGGCTGTTTGGGATGCCGACGGTGGTGAATAACGTGCTGAGTTTGGCCACGGTTCCGATGATTCTTGCGGACGGTGCGGCGGCTTATGCAGCGTTGGGGACGGGGCGGAGTCGGGGCACGCAGGTGCTTCAGATTGCGGGGAATGTGCGGTGTGGAGGGATTTTTGAAACGGAGTTTGGAATGACGCTTGGGGAGGTGGTCGAGGGGTTGGCTGGCGGGACGGCTTCGGGACGTCCGGTGCGCGCGGTTCAGGTGGGGGGGCCGCTCGGGGCGTACCTTTCGCCGGCTCAGTTTAGTGTGCCGGTTGATTATGAGGCGTTTGCGGCGGTGGACGCGATTGTGGGGCACGGGGGGGTGGTTGTGTTTGATGACACGGTGGACATGGCTGAGCAGGCGCGGTTTGCGATGGAGTTTTGTGCTGCTGAGAGTTGCGGGAAGTGTACGCCGTGTCGGATTGGAAGTACGCGTGGGGTTGAGGTGATGGACCGAATCATTCGGGGCGAGGATCGGGAGCGGAATCTTGAGGTGTTGAATGATTTGTGTGAGGTGATGGCTGATGCGTCTTTGTGCGCGATGGGTGGCTTGACGCCGCTTCCGGTGCGGAGCGCATTACGGCATTATCCCGAGGACTTTGAAAAACGCTGATTCGAGGAGGATTGACTGATATGTTTATCGAACAGGATTTTGGGACACCGGCCCCGCGCGGGGATTCGAGGGATGCGGCGTTGCGGATGGTGAATGTGACGGTGGACGGGGTAAACGTTCCGGTGCCTGAGGGAACTTCGGTGATGCGTGCGGCGGCGATGGCGGGGGTGGAGATTCCGAAGTTGTGTGCGACAGACCGGCTTGATGCATTTGGTTCGTGCCGACTGTGTGTGGTTGAGATTGAGGGGCGTCGTGGAAGTCCGGCGTCGTGCACGACGTTGGTGGCGGACGGGATGGCGGTGCGGACGCAGTCGCCGAAGTTGGAGCGGTTACGGCGCGGGGTGATGGAGTTGTATATTAGTGATCACCCGCTGGATTGTTTGACGTGTCCTGCGAATGGGGACTGCGAGTTACAGGATATGGCGGGGGCGGTGGGGTTGCGTGAGGTGCGTTATGGGTACGAGGGGGCGAATCACCTGGAGTTGAAGGCGGACACCTCGAACCCGTATTTCACGTTTGATTCGTCGAAGTGCATTGTGTGTTCGCGCTGTGTTCGCGCGTGCGAGGAGGTTCAGGGCACGTTTGCGCTAACCATTGAGGGGCGGGGCTTTGGTTCGCGGGTTGCGGCGGGGGCGAACGGGAGTTTCTTGGATTCGCCGTGTGTCTCCTGTGGCGCGTGCGTTCAGGTGTGTCCGACGGCGACGTTGACGGAGAACTCGGTGATTGAGAAGGGGCAGCCTCGGCGGTCGGTGGTGACGACGTGCGCGTATTGCGGGGTGGGTTGTTCGTTTAAGGCGGAGATGCAGGGTGAAGAGGTGGTGCGGATGGTTCCTTACAAGGACGGGGGTGCGAACGAGGGGCACTCGTGTGTGAAGGGGAGGTTTGCGTGGGGGTACGCGACTCATCGGGAGCGTGTTTTGACGCCGATGGTTCGCGAGTCGATTGATGCGGAGTGGCGCGTGGTGAGTTGGGAGGAGGCGATTGGGTTTGCGGCGGAACGCTTTAAAGCGATTCAGTCTCGGCATGGCCGAGGTTCGATTGGGGGGATTACGTCCTCACGATGCACGAACGAGGAGGTTTACGTTGTGCAGAAGATGATTCGTTCGGCGTTTGGGAATAACAACGTGGACACGTGCGCGCGGGTTTGTCATTCGCCTACGGGGTTTGGGTTGAAGAACGCGTTTGGAACGTCAGCGGGTACGCAAGATTTCAAGTCGGTGGAGTATGCGGACGTGATTTTGGTGATTGGGGCGAATCCGACGGATGCGCATCCGGTATTTGCTTCGCGGATGAAGCGGAGATTGAGGGACGGAGCGCG
>JACCEB010889331.1_pt1 | contig 12966 bp, 6 predicted proteins | sample 7454761 | NCBI WGS metagenome assembly JACCEB01 (sample SAMN15323454, study PRJNA562643) | freshwater metagenome | isolation source: river surface water | place: USA:Blue River Watershed | collected 2017-08-18 | reverse complement strand
GAGATCACGGCGAAGAACCGGAAAGACTTTGGGTGGTTCTCCGAGTTTGTACTGGACATGACCAACGGGCGTGGCAAGGAACGTATGGAGTCCGGCGCAAACAAAGAGCGCATGAATCTCTCCACATGGATGGACATCGCCATCATGTCATCCAACACGTACGCAGTGGACTACTTCACAGGCGCACAATCACACTCAGCGGAAGGAGAACTGCGGCGCTTGCTGGAGTTCGCAATGAATGACGTTCTTACATGGGAGCCACATGAGATTGAGATCATTAAGTCGCTGGCGAATAATTACGCGGTCGCAGGGCACCTCCTCGTTGACTATATGGTCAAGAATATCGACAAGCTTAAAGAGATGGTTCCGCAGGTAGTCCGGCGCATGTACGGCGAGTACAACGCAACGAACGACGAGCGTTTCTGGATGGCGGGTATCGGCGCTGCTGTTGCTGCTTGCATCCTGCTCTCAGACGAGCACTGCGGTGCGGTCAACATCCCCATCCAGCCGGTGTTAAATGAGTTTGGCGTTGCCGTGCGGTACATGCGTAATGCCATCAATACCGGCACACGCTCTGCTGAAGATGTGCTGAACTCGTTCACGCAGGAGTACTATGGCAACTTCATCATCGTTCGGTTCAACGGCACAGAGGGCGTTCTGGCTGAGTTAGGTAATGGTGGAGCGATTGATGCGTCCACAACCAGAACTAAGATCATGGGGCGTGTCGAGCATGGCGCAACTGTCGGGTTCACGGACTACTACATCGAGGAGCGGCTGTTAAAAGCGTTCTGCTCTACCATGAGCTTCGGCTATGCCGACTTCAAGAAGTATCTGGAAGAGCAGTTCATGGTGTCGTATATGCCCAAGAAAGACATGACCGCCAAAACCAAAGGACCGCCGATGCGTGTGTCCGTTATGAAGATAAGCCGACGTTCTGATGAAGAAGACTTTACGGGTAACGTACCCTTGGTCGCAGCTTGAGAAAGGGCAGGGGTTCTTCGTTCCTTGTCTGGACACGGAGGCCGTCAAACTCGACGGCCTCCGCAAAGCTTTAGCGCACCGCTTGCTCTACGTTAAAGCTACTGTCGGGGTGAAGAACGGCCTTATTGGGGTTTGGTTTCACCGGTGAACGACAAGAACCGTCTGGCAGTCTCATACTGGCGTTCGTCGATCTTATCCAGTAACTCGTCTTTCTCTGCCGTAGTCCGGTTAGAGTCCAACACCTGCCGACGCAGTTTAGCCAGTTCGCCAAGCTGCTGACGCACTTGTCCCGACAAGCTGGCAGCGACTACCTTGTTGCGGTACTTTTCCAAAAACGCTTCGGCTTCTTCTTTCTTGCCAGAGTCTCTTAGGCGCTCGTACGTCCCCTGCGCTTGCTCAATCTCCAGTATCCGCTCATACGCAGCGTCAAGCGTTCCCCTACCTTCAACCGGCTGGAACAACCCGCCGATGAACGGTGTCTTGCTGGTCTTCATGGTCGGCTTCTCAACCGCGCTAACTTCCGTGTTCAGGATAGGATTGGCCAGTGAGGCAATCGCAATACCTAGAGCGCCTGTGTAACCACGAATCAGGTAGTCGATCTTGATCGGAGTCAGTCCGAAATCGCCTGTAACGCTACCCAACATCTTGGCAATTTCCGTTGTGCCTTCACGATAGCGTTCGCCCGGCATCATGGATGTCTTCTCGCGCATGGACTCGATGTCACCACCAAAGAACGACCTGCCCAACACTACCTCAGTCAACGGCTTGATCGCTGCTGGCAGCGCAAACGGATTGGAGAGCGCCACCAGTTTGCCCATACCCTTAGTGATGTCGTCAGCACGTTCATCCTGCGCGGCAGTGTTGAACACCGCTTCGGGCAACGACTTGAACAAGTAGCCCAATTCAAACGGGATAGGCACCTTCATTGGCTCGTCCGAGAACGGCGTGTACACAAACCAATTACCCAGACGCTCTTCAGGCTTGGCGCGTTTGTATGCCTCGTCATCTTCCATTGCAGCCGCATAGGCCAGTGTGCCCGCAGCCAACAGCAAGCCGCGTGTGTAGAGCTTCTGGCGAATCTTTAACTGCTCACTATATGGCATCTGTCCTTTGAACGCCCGGTACAGTACATCCAGACCTTGAATCTGTGCGTTAAAGAACGGAATGACGGTAGACATCATTTGCATGGAAGGCGACAAGCCACGGCGGCTAAAATTCATCGACTCCAGCGTTCTCATTAACGCCTGCATCTCAGACATACCTTTGTTCAAGGAGTCCTTGTAGATCACAGCACGAGTCGCAGCATCGCCCTGCATGGCCAGCGCATCGGCCTTCATCATCAACTTAGCCCAGCCAGTGCGGCCAAGACTCATATCGCGCATGGCTTTGGCCATATCCTGCTCGTCGCCGGTCATGACGTTGCTCGAAATTGCGCCAGCCTGCATCAACTCAATCTCTTCTTTGCTGCGCCCTGCCACCATCTTGCCCAGTTGGGTCATCGAGTTCAGTACAGGCACACCATCCATGCCCGTAGTCATCCAAGCAGTCAGTGGGTCACGAATGGCTTGACGCAAAGCGTATGCCGGGTTGCGCGTAACAAACTGCCGCAGCCAGTTGGCGGGGAGTCCCATATATTTAATCGCCATCGGAATAGTGGTTTTAATACCTTCCATACCTTTGACAATCAGATCTGCCGGGATACCGTACATGTCAGAATCAATGACGGCAAAGTTGTCTTTTCCTTTAACTTTGTAGCGAATGGTGTTTGGCCCTTTCGGCCCCGTGCCTGTGCCAATCTTGCTTGCAATGCCAAGACGGCCCAACAACATAGCGTTGTCTTTAACCATCTGATTACGCAGCGCCATACGAGTCAACACAAATGCGTTCTGTGCCGAGCTTGTAAAGATCGGCATAATTTGCTTGTTATCGCCCACAAGCTCGTGCAGTATCGGCTCGTCTTTCATATTGGCAATACGAATCGGACCTTCTTTGTCCACCATCAACTGTAACTCACCACCCTGCACACGGTAGAACGGCACGTAGTCAATTGCTTTTAGTTCCGCGCCTTTTTGTGCAGCCAAGTAACCCGTCTGTACGGCAAAGTCAATCAGCCCGTTGTTGTACTCTTTGTAAATCTTGGCGGCTTCTTCAAACGCAGCACGGGCTTTTTCATTGCCGCGCAGTTCAGCCATCAGTCGGTTGTAGTCTGCCTCTGCGGTAGTAGGGTCGCTAAAGTTCAGTTTGTTCCAGCCCACCTGCTTGGCTCGTTTACCTGCAACGTAGATGGTGAACATCTGTTCCAACTCGGTGCTGTTCTTAATACCCGACTTCTCCAGCGCCTGAGCAACTTTGACCATGTTGGCACCGGGAGTGCTCTTGTAAACAAACTCCATACCGCGCTTAGTCACCTGCTTAACCAAAGACAGAGGGCCATTAGTCAGTGCCTGTGTAGCGTAAGCATTGGCCTGCTGACCAAAGCGCAGGTAGTACCCTGCCTGCTCGGCTTCCAAGTCGGAGATAACACCCGCATCCAAGCCTTTTTTAATAGCCGCATCAAGCGCCGCGTACTGGTCAACAAACTGCACTCGACCAGACAAACCAAGGAAGTTGCTCACTAACTTGTCTTTGGCGCTCTTCTCTGTAGCTACAAACGAACCACCGTAACGGCTCGGCTCACTCTTGGTACGGAACGCCATCAGACCATCGGCTGCACGGTAAGGGCCAACAGTGCGCTCATTAAAAGCTTTATTGGCCATCTTGATGGCATAGAACACATCCGACGTAGACATCCGCGCCATGTTGGTAAAGCCCATCTGGCGGAGTGCCGAGCGCACCATACCCACAAGTTCTTTCAGCCAACGACCAGCTTTCTCACGGAACCCTTCTGTAATCCGTCTTTGCGCTGTATACGCAATGACTTCACGCAGTGCTTGCAGCTTCTGTATTTCTTCCGACTTGCCCTGCTCCGCAGCAAACTTAGCGGCTTCTACTGCTTTGCGTACCAGTGGTTCGCCACCCAGCTTTTCAGCCAGCTTAATTACGTCCGTGTCATCTGCGTACTTCTGCAACCGATCCATGCCAATCACGGTGTCTATGCCGTAGTGACCGACCATCTCATGGAACAGCGTCTCTTCCAAGTCCTTGACGTTAGTATGCTGGTCGCCCACCACAACGATGGTGCCGTCATCTGGCAAAACTACGCCTTTAAATGCTTTGCCTTCTTTGTACCCATGCTCAACCAACCGCGCCAAGAGTGCCGGGTCCATACCTTCCAGCGTTGGAGCGTAGGTCAGCTTCACGCCCTTGGGCAGCGTAGAGAGGGTCTCTACTATCAACTTCTTTGCTTCTGCTGCGTCAACCGCAGTCTCAGGGGATTTCCCTGTGCGGAACGCAAGGTCGCCTTTTTCTTTAGTTTTAACTTCAGCAATTACTTTTTCTTGCGCGGCTTTAGTCATCGCCACTTGCATGGCGGTGCCTTTAGCTTCTTTGGCAGCACGTTTCTTATTGATGCGCTCTATTGCTTCTTGGCGTTGCTCAGAGGCCAACGCTTTCTTTCTGTCTTCTCTTAAGCCTTCAGCAAATCTTTCTTGTTGCGCAGCAGTCTCAGACTTGCTTTCTTCCGAACTGGTACGCATCTCGCCGAGCTTGGCAATCTTGCGGGTAGCCGGGCCTGTACGTTGAGATTTAACTTCTTGCTTGCCCGCCCCCAACGCCTTGCCCATAACTTCCATTTGTTCACGCAGCAACGCTTTATATTCCGGCGTTTTCTTACCGAGTTCAAGGGCTTTGTTTGCTAAATCTTTTTCCGCAGCTTTAATAAACGCAATAAGTTCTGGAGAATTATCACCATATCTTTTACGAATACCTTCAAGTTTTTTCTGTGCTTTACCCGCTATGGTTTGGTACTCATCTTCTTCGTAGCCAAGTTCTGTTGCGGCTTTGCGCATGGCTTCAGAAGCTTCCGCTTCTTTACGAATATCGCCTTCGTTAATACGTTTTGCTGTCTTCGCTTCAGGCGACATTAATTGCTTGGAAATAAACGCACGAACTTCTTTGCTGCCGTCGCCGTGCTCATCAATTAATTCTTGCAAACGTTCTTTAGCTTTTTCGCTCAGTTTGGCGACAGTCTCAGGCGCAGTACGTCTGGCAGCAAGGAAAGACCGAACCTCTTTACTGTTTTCGCCGTGCTTCTTGACCAAGCTGCCAAGCTGTTTCTGGTCTTTCTTGTTCAGCCCCTTAAAGATGTCCACACGCTCAGGAGCAAACGAACCTGTAGTCTCAAACAGCTTGTCCATTTCTTGCCGGATTTCACGCTGTATGGCTTCTATACGGCCCATTATTTTGGCGTATTCGGCTTCTTCCTTGGCTATGGCTGCGGTTGTACGCGCTTCGTATTTGCCGCTGGCCAACTTTTCTTTAAGCTCTGCAATGCGTTGCCGTGAATCGTGCGCCATCTGGAGCAATGACCGCTTTGCATTACCAATAGGCTCATTTATTTTTTGCCGTAGTTCTGCAATTCTTTCGGCCACGGTGTCGTATACATACAGTTCTTTCCGAACCTTATTGATTGTTACGTCATACACAGCATAGGTGCGTTCACGACGAAGTACGCCCTTCACCATGCCTTTCAGCAATTCGTACACTTGCTCTCTTGGAGACAGGCGAGATTCCCGAGCTTCCGCTGCTTTCTTATCTGCCGCTTCCCGCGCACGACGCAAGTTCTCCAGCGTCTTGGTGTCGTTGTTCCAGATGGCTGCGTTAAGAATGCTTGACTGCTCTTCGATGTCACGTGTTGCAAGCTGCCGAGCTTTGCTGTCTTTATCTTCCAGATTAGCTATCTCGTTTTGCAACTGTTCAATTTCTTGCCCTTTTTTAAGTAGCGCTTCCGTGTATATCCGATAATCCGCTGGGGCAATGATGAGGTTTCCTTCTTTGTCGCGCAGGGTCGTTTGCGCAATTTCAGAAAGCTCTTTGTTACGGACAGCCAATACTTTTCTACGTTGCTCCAATGCAGCGTTACGTTTGTCTGCTTCGGCTTCAGCAATCTTTTCTTTTTCAGTGACTTGTTTAGGGCCAGCCAACGCTTCTTCTACATCAGTAAAGCGGCCTGTGACACGCCCTTCTTCGTCACGCGTTTCTGTCGGTAGTTCTTTAATAACTTCCGTTGCCTGCGGCGCTGCTTCTTCCGGGAACATTGGGATTGTTTCGTTCACAGGTACCGCATTGATGCGTAGTACTTCGCGCTGTTGCTCGGTCTTAGCCTGCTGCTCTGCTTGTTGAGCTTTCAGTTCATCCAGCTTGGCGGCGAGGCTCGGCATAGCGTCAAAGTCGCCCAATTCCGCAGCGTCGGATAGTTTCTTTTGTGCGGCTTTTATTTTCTTATTAAGTTCTTTTTCTGCTTTCGCTGCCTCAGACTCAAAGACTTCAGGGGCTTTGGTCGTGCCGCCCAGTTCTTCTATCTGAGCGCCAAGCTGCTGAATCTGGGCTTTCTGTTGCTGATACACAGGTGTAAGTTGGTCAATTGCCGCTGTGTCACCTTTGGCTGCGGCCTCTTGCATCTGTGTCTGAAGCGGAGCCAGTGCAGTTTGCGCTTCGCGGTACTGGTCCATCATTTGTTGTACGTTACCTTGTACAACTGGCGCGGCTTCAGGACGAACAGGCAACTGCGATGTGCGCAACGCACGGGCCTCAAGTTTTACTTCGTCGTATTCTTTCTTGAGCGGCTTAAAGGCATCAACCTGCTCTTTATAGTCGCGTTGCAGTCCAGCGTAAATGTCACGCTGGCCTTCGGTTGCATCCTTGCCGGGCTTGGATTCTTTGAGTCGCTGCTGGAGTGCAGTAAGATTTGCCTTAGCTTCGTCGTGGCGATCTGCAACACCCAATATGTACTCAGGCTTGGCTTTCTCTGCCGCTTCTGCTTCGCGCAGTTCTTTGGCTTTTTGTGTTGCTTCCCGTGCTTCGCCTCGGGCAACTTCTTCTTTTGCCTGACTAACTTGCGCCCTACGGCTCACACCACCAAACGGACCGCCAAAGAGCGAAGCACCGTATGCAGCCTCGCCGTATTCTTTAAGCGCGTTGTCGTCCAGCAGTGGCAGATTAGCTTGCCAACGGTCCAGCATTTGCTGAGTAACTTCAGTGGGGATTTCTGCCAGCACACCTCTGGCAGTACCTTTGGCAATCGATGTGGCCAGTCTTTCTTCAGCCAGCTTGCGGGCTGCGGGGGACAGCAGTGCCTGTTCTGCTTCTCTTGCAGGGAGACCCAACACGCGGCCCATAATTTTATTTCCCAAAGGAATTGCCATCGAGGCGTATTCCAAAGCAGCCTGCCCTGTGGCAGATAGCGCGGTCGTACCCGGCGCTTGAGGTAAGCCCTCAGCCGCCCGCCGCTCGGCACCTGCACCATAGGATTGCAAGAACAAAGGCGCAATCGCACCAGCAATACCACCACCTATTGCACCATACGGCCCCAAAGGAGCGCCGGCCATAGCACCCAAGCGCCCAGTTGTAAATGACTGTGCCACTTGCGGAAACTGCTCGGCAATAAAACTTGGCGCTTGGCGTAACACTTCTCCCGCAGCGGGGAAGAAGCCGTCCTTGGCATACGCCTCTTTGACTTTTTCAAGGCTTAACGCGGAGGGTGTTTTTTCTTCCAACGCACGAGCACGAGCCAAACCAGCTTGCGCAGCTTCTTCTGGGTTAATTAGCGATCCGAGTGCTGTTTGCTGCGAGGACAGCAGCTTCTTGGCTCCGGCAATACCGCTCTCAATAATGCCCGGTTGTTTTGCTTTGGCCGGAGCTTCTGGCTGAACACCAAATGCTTGCGGGTATTTTTTATACGCCTCGACAAACGCTTGTCGAGGACTCATCCCTTTTGGGATTTCGTAGTATGACCCGTCAGGCAAAGAAAGGTATGCCATTTAATCCTCGTCAGTTGTTACTTACGAACAGTAGCGTTTTGCGGTAACTTGTCAGTAACCGTGGGGTTCATTTGTATTTCCTGCGCAAGCATGTAGTGCTGGAACGTAGGATACTGTTTTTTGAAGTCGCCATACGGATCGTTTTTTGGCTTAGAAGCGTCTTCGTAGGCTTTAAACAAAAGCGCTGGCGTAATCTGCCCTCGCATACCTGCACCCCCACCCATCGGGCGGTTTGCGTATATTTTTGCAACTTCTTTATCGACAATACCGCGTTTTTCTGTTCGTATATTTTCTTGCAGTTGTTTAAATTCTTCACGGGCAGTTTCTGCTTGTTGTTGCATCTGCGCCCGTAGGTCTGCGGAATGCATTTGAGTTGCGGTATTAACTATGTCTGCTGCAACTTTAATTGAATCGCCTGTGATCTTTGCAATACCTTCAATCTGATTCTGTCGTATTGCCAAGTTCGAGTTATGAATCGATTGTTTGAGCGCCAAGTCTTCTTTCCAATCACCACGGGCTTCAGCACGGCGGGCTTCTTCGATCATGGCATTCTGTTTACGACGTTCAATCGCAGCCGCTTCCAGTTTCTCCAAACCTTCCTGATACTGTTTGGTACCCACTTGCGCACCTTCTGCGATATTTTGAAGCGCATACTGAGACCTCCCGCCTGCAATCGCCAGACCGGCATTTATAATTGCCATGTTGAAGTTACGCGCTTCTTTGCCCTTGGCCTTCTCTTCTTCTTTTGCCAGCAAACCTTCCAAGCCTTCAAACGCTTTTCCTTTGGGGCGTGTTGCTTCCCGTTCTTTTTGAAAGCCTGTATAAAATTCTTGGTTAGCTTTCAACAGGTCATCGTACTTTTTCTCCACATCACCAAACAGCGGCTTAACTTTAGCCAGTTCAGTACTTAAATCTGTCGAAGCGGTGGGCGTAAAAGCGGGTCCTTGTATTTTCTGTTCTGTTGTAGGAGTAGGTGGTCCTTTTTCTTCGCCTGCTTTTTTCTCTTTACCGGGGCGTCTGGCAGCCGCGGCTTTTCCTTCCGCCGTGTTTGCAAACGGACTTCCGGAATCTTCGATAGACCAAGGGCTACGGTAACTTAAATCAGTACCTTCATACTCGTTAATAGACTTAGGCGCTCTGGACTGTTCGCCGGATACAAAAGTTACATTACCTTTTCTGTCAACTACACGTTTACCCGGTCTTGTGCCTTTAACAGCCCATCCTTCAGGACGGGTCGGGTCCAACGGTGCTTTATACTGCCCTTTGTTTGGATCAAGCGTAGACGCACTTGTGATTTCAGTTTGTGCAGAGGGTACGCGAGAAACGAATGCCTGTTCGGCGGCAGTAAGACGCTCCCCAGCCGCCTGCTTTCTTTTAATCTCTCGAAGAAAAGCTTCTCTTTCCTGCTGACTACGCTGCCGATCACGCTGTATTACGTCGGCCATCAACTGCCATGTTCGCGCATTTTCTGCCGTCATGGTGTCGCTCGGCGCAAACCCTTTAAAAAAACTTTCAGCACGAGGAGGTGCTGGCATCATTGGCTGGAATGGTGATCTAACTACGCTTCCTTCATTTCCAGCAAACGCCACTATCCCACCATGCGCGTACTCATCCGCATAAGAATCGCCGTATCCGGCAATGCCGCCGTCAGCCATACCTTCGACGTTCTCGGCAGGCAGCATACCAATGCCCTGCTGTTCTGGTAGTTGTGAGCGAGGTTGTGCTTGCTGCGGCATCGGCGCTGGTGCGCCCATTTGCGCAATCGCTTGGTCTGCTACGGTAGGTTGTGGCCCCTGCGCTGCCTGCTGTTGTCCTGAAGCACGGAGTTGTGCGCGTCGTTTGTTTTCAGCAGCAGCCAAAGCCAACGTGTATGGATCTTCTTTGTGCAGTTTGGCGTATTGCTGTAGCTGCGCATCCGACATCTGCGCCAGCCGAGCGGTAAGTTCGTTTACGTTGAGCATGATTATTTTTTCTCCATGTCGTAGAGAAGTAGTTCAGACAGCCCCGCAGGTGTCTTAGATTCTTCAACAGCGCCGCCTTCTTTGGCCCCAAACATTCTATACGCACCATATCCTGCCATACCCAAACCAGCAATTTGCGATGCCAAAGAAGGTGGTGCTTGATACTGCACTTGAGTCTGCTGGCCCAGTGGTACGCCGCGCAGGATGTCGGACATGAACGCCAACTGCTGTTGTGGATAACCGCGCTGGGTAAGAAAGTCTTGATAGGCTTGATCAAGCTTCCGTTGCTCCAACGCCTGCTGTTGCGCACCAGCAGCAGACTGAGTTTGTATTGTGCCTTGTTGTTGGCCGAACTGTGTCTGACCTAATTGGCCCAGTGTTGCTGCTGCTTGTCCTGCTTGACCATAGCCACGAAGACCTAAATCAGCGCCAAACTGTTGTGCTTGCCGAGCTTGCTCATACGCAGTCTGCATACCTTTGCCGTAAATGTCACCCATCTGCTGTTGCAAATTACGTTGGCGTTCAGCTTCTACAATAGCTGAACGAGAGCCGCCAAAGGCACCTTGTTGTACCGCTTGAGCTTGGTTTTGCTGACCTTGAATCATCGACTGCCGCTGCGCTTCTCTAAGCTGAGGAGCCATCGCGCCTTCTATATAAGGCGACATATAAGCCTGCATTGCGCCGGGGGACGTAGCTTGTTGTGCATACTGCTGACCTGCACCTAAACCACCAAGCCCCGCAGCACCTGCAAGTTGCGTGCCGGTTCCTATCTGTTGCGCCGGGCCAAGATTAGCCGCACCCTTAAACGATTGCTGTTGGAGGGGGTTGAACTCGGAAACACGCTGGCCCCCATACGCTTGATACGGAGTTTCTGAAAAAGCTTCAGCTTTACCCAGCATCCGTTCAACGTAAGGACGGGCATACTCAGGAATTGTCGTTGTGGTTTGCGTTGTGCTTGAAGGCTGGCCTCCACCACCGCCACCGGGATAGAGTCGGTTATTGCCGTTTACGTAGCCGTTGAACTTGTTGCGGATAATCATATTTTAACTCCTACAATCCTGTACTTTTCTGACAGCCCGTAGCGTGTCCAAAGGCGCGCAACAGATTCACGCGCTGCACCTTCTATGTATGTTGCACCAAACGCTTTTAATAGCGTCGTAAACTGCGCATATGTGTCTCGGCTTGATATTAGTTTGCCGCCCATAGTAACTACAAATGCGACACGATCTTTTGGGCGGTTGTAAAGCTGAACTGTAGCGGCACCGTGAATTACACCTACGTCATCAATTGCAACGATTAGCGTCCATGTGCCGTTTGTTACATAAACTTTTACGTGCTCTACTGTATAGTCGTCTTGATACGCCAAAGCCGCAGAAACGAACTGTTCCACCTGCGGCCATATTTGGTTAACGTAGTTAATGTCTACATGTTGTATTTTCATGCAGGTAAGTACTTCTCCACTTTACTGTCTACCGCAACTTTTTCTTTACCAACCGTCTTACGACGCGCTCTTTGTACACGGTCCATCATCGCGTAGAGTTTACGGGCACCGGCTTCAGTGGAACCGTTTCCGATTTCGGACACAATACGTGCGGGTACCACAAACTCACCATCAGCAAGACGAGCAGGTTGCCTGCCACCAATAGAAGCAGGGATAGAATCCGAAACTCCATCGCCGGGTCCTTTCAGTAAACGCCCACCATCAGAATAATCGCCCAAGTGTGAAATGCCGCCTTCGGCAAATCGAGGCTCACCGCTGTACAAACCAACACCCGCGTCTGCCGATGGCGCAATCACATTAGTCGCTTCTGGGCGCTGCACCGCAGGATTGGCGTACATTGGGGTTTGCAGGCTTGCCATTGGGTATCCAGTATTGGAACCCACAGAGTTCATTGCCGCCATTTGCTCAACCGGACCACCAACAGCCAAACTGGCAATACCCCCCTCAGCCTTTTCAGTTGCTTTGTACGGCTCTCCAGCTACGAATTGGTCATTAAAATACAACCGCTCACTTGAATCTTGCGTTGGGCTAACTGCATAAGCTTCCGGACGTTGCGTACGCTCGTATGTATACGGGCGAATCATTGCATTGTTTTCAGGTTCTTCAACGCCTTTTTGTTCAAATAGTTTCTTTACCCCCATGGCACCAAGACCGGCCATAGCGGTTGTAGCGTAGGGGTGCTCTGAAGCGTAATCTTTTGCGCCTTGTATACTGGGGTTAGATATAAGGTTGCCAAGATTCTGCATCCAGTTTGCCCCAGTCTCAACAGCAGATGTTGGTGGGATAATTTGAGTGGTGGCCGGACCTGCTGTTAGTTGAGAAGTAACATTTGGAAGCGCAGGGCCAGTCACGGCATTACCAAGGGAAGCTGCGGGTAAATTAGATGTGACTCCGGGAAGGGCAGAACCACCTAATGTGGTGTTCATCCAAGCTGGAGTAGTCGCTGCCGCATTAGACATAGTTGACGCCAGCCCAGCAGCGTTGGGTGTAACCAAAGGCAACCCAGAAGTAGCGCCTGCCAAGTTAGCACCAAATGCGCCGGGTGCCACACTGCTTCCAAGAGTTCCAGCTAAACCGGGAGTCGCAATAGTGCCCGCAAGTTGAGATGCCACAGCAGGAGCAATAGTAGACGCTGCCGCTGGAGTCAAAGCCCCAAACGCTCCCGGAGCAACAGCACCGCCAAGAGTTCCCATAAGCCCTGTAAGCCCTGCACCGCCAGCCATCGCTGAACCAGCAGCAAGACCGGTACCAAGGGAACTAAGCCCTACCCCACCGGCGGCAGTAAGCCCCGTACCTACACCAGCGCCAAAAGCCCCCGGAGCAACACTCCCAACAATACCGGGAAGAGCGGCAGCAGCACCCATAATTTCACCTCGTTATAAAGTATTCAAAGTCTAACATCACACTATTCCGCTTACAAACACAATTGACCCTATGGCGGAAGGTATTGAAGGTATATCTGCGGTGTTTGGTGGGGTGCCAATTGTCTGGGCTGGAGACTCGTGCATATACACCCCAGTACCACCCCCGGAAGTTGCCGCCTGATTGGTTGCCCAGTACAACGCTATGTCTTGCCCACCTATTATTGAAAAAGTAATACTTGAAT
>JACCEB010638517.1_pt1 | contig 12970 bp, 9 predicted proteins | sample 7454761 | NCBI WGS metagenome assembly JACCEB01 (sample SAMN15323454, study PRJNA562643) | freshwater metagenome | isolation source: river surface water | place: USA:Blue River Watershed | collected 2017-08-18 | reverse complement strand
GAGCAAATTATTTATCTTGCACCTTTACATTTACCACAACGAGGTATAGAGATTGATATATTACTTGATGTAGAGATTAGGGTTGGCTTTGTCACAGTACCAGTTTTTAATTTGCTAAAGATAAGACGCATATATAATAATACAATGAATTATTGAATGGGGATAGTAGGTTCAAAAATAAGGAAGGGGGTCATAGGGGGAAACGTAGTTTCCCCTATAAAATTGAATTATTTTTACCCTTGCCATCCAAAAATAACCACATAACTATTATAATGAGTATTTGCGAGTTCTGTAATACAGATTTCAAATATAAGAAACAATATCAAGAACACATTGTGTGTTGTGAGTTTATTCACACAAGAGGAAAAGAACGCAATGCCAATGTAGATTTAGCAGACGATCCAATACCAAGTCAGCGAATGATGTATGAACTTTTGAAAAATCTTATGCTAAAAAATCAACAATTAGAAGCACATGTTGAAGAACTTAAAAGGTTTGTAAAGAAAGAGAAAACCAAAATAAATGTAATTGAGTATTTATCGTCACACCAGTATCCATCAATGGATTATTCAGAGATGATGAAAATGATGGTAGTTCAAACAAAACATTTAGATGCGGTTCTTTCTGGAAACATAATTGATGGCGTTTGTTCTTTATTTGCCGAAATAGAACCACAATATTTTCCTATTGCCGCGTTTTCACACAAGAACTCATTCTACGTTTATAAAGATACAATGTGGCAAGAGTTTCCGGGAACATCAATTAACGCAATGTTTGATATATTATCCAATCGTTTTATGAAGGCATATCAAGTATGGGAAAAGTCTCGTCCAGAATTGGCAATTGAAACAGAAGAAGTTCAGAAACAGAAAATGATTTGGCTAAGAAAAATAATTGGAACATCAATGAGTGATGAATATAAATATAGGCGTTTTAGCACTTGGATATATGAGAAGTTAAAACGAAATATTAAAACTATTGTGGAATATGAGTTTGACTAATTTTGGGGGATGCGATGGCTCATATCCTCCTTTTTATTTTAGAGAATTAATTGACACCCTTCTTTTTTATTTTGGATGTTTTACACCATTGAAGAATTAAAATGGGACATTTTAATTCTCCAACGGCGCGGTATCGGTAATGATTTGAAACAGAGCACCCCGGAGGGTGCGGTTTTAAATCTTCACCGGTATAAACATTTTGAATAAAAACAAGTTAAAGAAAATACACAATAAATAATGTGTGGTAGCCCCACACACACTTGCTCCTTTAGCTTAGTGGTAGAGCACTGCACTTGTAATGCAGAGGTCTTGGGTTCAATCCCCAAAGGGAGCTCAACGACACTTATTGTGTCAATTACATATAAAATGTATATTTTTTATGTAAAAATATTCGATCTTGAGAAAAGATTATATAATTGTTTATAATTATTTATACCTGTTTATACCTGTTTATACCTTTCTATGAAAGGTATAGACACTCGATCGGGGGCTCGAACCCCGGACCACAGGATTAAAAGTCCTGCGCTCTACCAACTGAGCTAACCGAGTAGAATATAATTATGTTTTTCTCTTTATATTAATTTTTACTTAATATACATAAATGTCCTCTAAAAATTGATTTACAAATACAAAATACAAATAAGTATAAAAATAATAATATAGTAAATAAAAATGATAGCAATTGAAATCACAAATATTTTGGAAGATGAGAAACAGAAGTTTGACGCAATAATAATGGAAACAAAAGAAACCTCAATAATAATAATTGTTTCACTGATGTATGTAGAAGACATAGAAAACGCTTTAGAAAATAATATGCCAATTTTATGTGGAGAGAAAATAGTTAAAAGTGGAATAAGAATGGATTATGAAAATAAATACGACGAAGATGAAGAGTTTGGAAAAATATGTTTATTTCCAAAAGCCAAATATGAGTTTTTCCTATAAGGCTTTGCCTTCGCCTATAAGGCTTTGCCTTCGCCTTTAAGGCTTTGCCTTCGCCTTTAAGGCTTTGCCTTCGCCTTTAAGGCTTTGTTTTTTTGCCTTCTTTCTTTAAAATTGATTTTAAAAATAAGTTTATAGAGAAAACTATAAATACACAAATACACAAATGTCTCTTGATTATCTTGCAAAACTAAACGCCCATCCTCGTGATGCCTTCATCCAATTTGATGAACCAACCCATGTATATACGGTTCATGGCGATAGAACATACACATCTGTTACTACATGGAATCACCACCATTTTCCCAAGTTTGACGCAGACAAAATTATCAAACAAATAACCAACAGTCGTAAACACAAGGAAGACCCCGAATACAAATATTACCAAATGACTGCTGGACAAATAATGGATATGTGGAATGCGAATCGTGATGGGGCATCATCTGCCGGAACAAATATGCACTATGATATTGAATGTTTCTATAACCAAATGGATGTTTCCAATGACAGCATAGAGTACAAATATTTTCAAAACTTTTTAAGAGAAAATCCAAATCTCAAGCCATATAGAACAGAATGGACGATTTATCATGAAGAATTAAAAATCGCTGGTTCAGTAGATATGGTATATGAGAATCCAGATGGAACATTGCTTATATATGACTGGAAAAGATGTAAAGAAATTATTAAAGAAAACGCATATGGTGGAGTTGCTACAACAGAATGTATTCGGCATTTACCAGATACAAACTTCTGGCACTATTCTCTTCAACTTAACACATACAAAGCAATTATTGAAGAGAAATATGGAAAAAAAGTAGTGGGATTATGTTTAGTCTGTTTACACCCAAATAATCCAGATTATATACTTATTCCAGTTCCATTTATGGAAAAAGAGATATTAGATTTATTTGAATATCGTAAAAATATGCTTAAGCCAAAAATAGAACAAAAAACAAAAGCACAAACACAAGTAAAAAAAGGAAACTTCAATTTAATGATTAATTTGAATAGTATTTAGTATCAATTTGTTTATAAATAAACTTTTTTATAAACAAATAATATATATGTTGTCAGAGTTAAATAAAATTATTGGCCAAACCACTGATATTCCAACAATTATAAATGAAAAAAGCAAATATGTAGTTTGTACATATTGGTGGGGACGTGGCAATTTAAATGGAAATACTGCAAGACCATGTATTTCATTTTATGAAACATTTTTTAATGGTGTAAGACAACAAGCACTTAGCGTATTAAATACAGCATATATTGAAAACAAAGAATTAGTAAAAAAAGAATACGACAACTTAGAATATACTATATTTAAATCAAAGAACTATGCGCAACTTGTAAATAAACATGTAGAAGGATACATGTATGATTTACATCAGTTTCTTAATAATCCAGATAATGTATTGAAAGCGATTGAAATAAAAATAAAACAAGGAAAAATGCCTATTGGTTATATTTACAAAGAAAAATCACAATTAGAAGAGATTTTTAAAATATTTGGTATTCTCTATGTTCTTGCCAATAAAGTCAATATTTTCAAAGTTTTTATTATTAACAATGATATTCAGAATCTACAAGAGAAATATTTAAATAAAACAAAAAAAATCTCTGAAGAAGATGATACAAAAGCAATAGCAAAGTCAGAAATAACAGCAAAAGCAGAGTTTATAGTAAATCAAGTTGAAGACATTTCAAATATTGAATCATTACATGAAGACGCAGTCGCAGACTCAAAAGAAGCAGTGCGAACTATGGCAAAAATCGCATCCAAAGCGAAAGCGCGAGCAAAAGAAGAAGAACAAGCAATTTTACAAGTAGAAAAAGAAAATGCCAAGAAAGAAAGAGAACGCGCAAAAGTAGAAGTCAGAGCAGAAGCGGATAAAAAATATTATATTGATAGTGCCAAAAAATTAGTTTCTAAAAAAAATGCTGTTATTGCTGATATAAAAAAGTCTCTTGGAATAAGACAGACCTATGACGTAAATAAAATTAGCGACTGGTTTCATATTGAAAGTAGAGATGTATTTATGTTGCCAAGTAGAAAAAAACCTATAGCAACTATTTATTTGGATGACTTCCAAAATAAATCAATTAATGAAGTTTTGAATGAAAACTTGCGTTATTTAAATCCAATCCGATTTGAAGAAATGATTGCGTTGTGGGAAGAGAAATGCGCCAAAAATGGATGTAATTATATGGCTATTGAATATCCCCAATTTGCCAAACCCGGTGGTTATCAAATGGCTATTAATGCCAAACCTCTTTTTATTAAAAAAGCATTGGAACTTTGTGGAGGACGTGGAGTTCTCTATATTGACGGTGATATGACAATTAATAAATACCCGGCAATCTTTGATATGGATGATATTGATTTTATGGCTCGTGGATGGCATATTGACCCTCGCGCAAGTTGGAAAATGGAAGAAAGCATTACATTTGACCCATACAATTTTGAAACATCAGGCGGAACTATGTTTTTCTCACAATCAATAGAATCCAAGGGTTTAATAGATGCTTGGATACATGAAGCGCAAAAATCATATCAAGTTGGAAAGGCAGATGACCGCATATTATCTCTTGTATTTAATACAAAAGGATTTCTTGGTTCTCTCAAGTACATTCAATTACCAATTGAATATTTATGGCTTACTTTGGATTATGATGACCGTATGATGGAGTATGTATATGATTATGATAAACACGCAATGCAATCAAGTATATTTATTGAACATCCGGAATGCCTAACAACTGAAGATACCGCAGCTGGAGCAGGTGCTTCCAGTGATAGAACACCTAAGTTTTATAGTTTTTTACATGATACTATTCCAGTAAGTGAAGTCTGTTTTGAGCGCATTGTATTTGATAATGCTGAACAAACAAAAGTGTTTGAAGATTATTTTAAGTATATGAAAACAGTTACTTATAAAAATGATGGCAATCCAGAACTTTATGAAAAAGGATTAGTAGTGTTGGATGAAGATGGTGAAGTAGAATATGCCGAACTACCAATACATATTGTTGATTATAAAAATAATTTTGCCAGATATAATGAGATTTCGGAAATGAATTATGCGGAAGCAAGAAAAATGAATAATGGACCTTCTGAATCTTCAAGTGGAATTGTTATAGTAAATGATAATATTATTCCAACAATAATGTTTCATTTGATGAATGGTCGAGAAGTTTTATATGATCCAAGTCATAAACTTAAATATAATCCAGCATATAAAAAAGAACTTTTAGAAAATCCAATTTATCACAATTTGAGTTTGGTGTTTTCACCTTCTGGAAAGTCAACAATACATTCAAACTTTTTTAAAACAGGAATCATGTTAAATCAACCAATTATGTTTAAACCAGATCGTCGTTTAATAGATATGCTCTCTATTCATGAATCTTTAGAATCTTTTTCTAATATGCTTTCAAAAGGTGCTTATTGGTTTATTTCTCTAATTCGTATGGGTTTTACTGGGAAACCACAAAAGAAAATAGGTGGCTCTCGTAAATTAAAACCATCTTTGTTACGAAAGACCCGCAAATCTAAATTGTTATCTTCATTGGAAGAACAATATAGATACGGTTTACAATTATTATATGGAAGGCGTAAAAATTAATAGGCGTAAAAATTAATAGGCGTAAAAATTAATAGGCGTAAAATTGAATAATTAAAATGCTTTTGTTTAATATATAAACAAAGAATACCCAATGCCAACTAATATGCTAGATCAGCCAAATTATATTTTTACAAAAAAAAATGTATCTTATAGAGAGTATAAGATACATAAATATGTATATGGTTTAAGTGAATTATATAGAATACATGTTCCAAAACCTTATTCATATAATCATAAAACAAAAGAGTTTAAAATGCATCGAATACCAAATATGAACATATCTGATCTATATGGTGATTCTCCTGAAAATGTTCCAAAATATATGTTTGACAAAATAAGAGAAATAATTATAATTTTGTATAAACATAATGTATATTATCCAGACATAACTGGATACAATTTTGTTGAATATAATGGAAATATATGGATTTTAGATTTTGGACATGCCTCTATAAGAAAAAATATAAAAAACACATTTGTAAAAAGTTTTATGGAAGGATTGTGTGAATGGAATCCGGAGTTTTGTTAATCAACTTTCAAAAAAATATAAATACTGTTATTTATATATTTTAAATGCATTTTCCAAAGAGTCCTATTTACATTATTGCCAAACTTTTAGTAAATTATTTTTATTTTATAATTAAATATTTTCAGTCATTTAATAAACCTATTGTTATAGAGAAACCTCACATAGAAACAAAGTATGAAAAATCTTGTAAGAAATATGCTGAGTTATACAAGAAAGAAACAGAAGACGAAAACTCAAATATTGACCCCCTTCTCTATGACTATGATAAACGAAAAGAGTTATTTTCTGACCCAGAAAATATATATGAGAAGCAATGGAAGACACGTGTTTTAATTGAAAACACACCGCGTGGTAATGTAATGATGTATTATAATCCATATTTATTATCATACCAGTATTATAGTGACGAGCAAAGTTTTCCATTTAAGATTTTGGAGGAAGTCGCAACCAAGTATGTTACTATGTTCAGATGTAAGGATTTTTTTATTGATATGGAAAATAGACCACAAAACAAAATGCTTGAGATTTTACAGAGAGAAGAAGATGCGTTGAAAACCAAGAAAATGAAAATCAATGATATTACAAAATGTGTTAATATACAATCGGAATCCAAAGACGTTTTTGCTTCTCTCAAAAATTATCGCGAAGAACCGAAAAAGGAAAGCGGACCAAGAGGCACAAAACGGAAAACAGTAGATGAAAAAGGTCCGAAGTTTTCCAACAAATACGCAAGAATTGGAAAACTTTGTGATTTTAATATTATTCAGAAACCGCCTGATAAAAAAATACAAGCAGTTAATGAACTTATGTTTGGAGAGAAACCCGTAAATAAAGTTATTGATTTTTTTGATGATGATTTGGAAATTGTTGAAACACCTTCTAAGTCGGCATATAATTTATTTAAATCAAAAGGAACTTATAATTGAGCATATTTTTTGCCAACATAAAACCAGAGAAATAGAGAAAGCAAAGTTCCTGCTACATATCCCTGACCTAGACCAGCGTTGCCATTAATATACTGTCCAATTAATGGCATAGCAAAACAAGAGAGAACCGCATAAAAAATCATAATTTGCCAGAACATTTTATATTATAGAGAAATATAAAATGGTCACTTAGAAGATGCGGATTGCTCTTTATTTTCTAACCATTCCAAATAAGCGTTGCATTTTTCAAGAGAGAATAGAGAACCTAAATGACTTTTTGCGATTTCATAAGCTATTCTCTCTTTTTCATTTAATGAATCAAGAAACTCTTGTTCCATATTAATTAATTATTTTATTTATTGTTATACTTTTTTTGGTATTATATATTTCAATTTTAGTAGACAAAAAATAATTAATTATTTCCTGGAATAGGTGTTCTATTTATAGAGGCAGGAAACTTATAAATATCTTGTTCCGTACATTTTTGATAAAGTGCCTCTAAATATTCGGATTGTTTAATAGAAGTATATGTGCTTTCTGGTTTTGCTATTTTACATACTACATTTTGGGATGAGAAAATTGGAAATCCTTTTAATGTTTTAACATCAGTAGAACAAACCGGCTTCTTAACATATTCGGTGGTCTTGGCAACATCTGGAGGACAATAAGTCGCAATATCAGAAAGAGTTTTTTTCTTAAGGCGATTAATATAATCGGTCTGGTCATTGATATTTTTATTAGTATCCGGCTTTAAAACAGCATATGGTTGAGGACGATTAATCCAGCGTTCGCGTTTTGCCAACATACCTTTGAAAGACAATACCGACGGCTTTACCACAGTATTGTCTTCTAAACTAATTGTCTCAGATGCCTTAATATTTGGATTTACATAATTACCATCGTAGTTCTTTAAAACAGCCCCCTTGCTTGGCGTATGAATAAGAGAACGAGATAATGAAGTCTGACCAATATAACCCTGGTTTCGAGTTGTTCCATTAATAGAGAATTGCTTTTGATTTACGCTCATATTATTGTAGCGGGCTTCCGTTTTTCTTTTTAAAGCGACAATAGACATTATTAATATAAGGCGAGGAAAAAATCTATGCAATTCTTACTGCCTGATATCCACCACTTACAGTAACTGTTGCACTACCTGTTGTTCTTGCACCAGCATTTATATATACATTTACTGAGTTTCCTGTAGTATTTATATAAACACCTGATAAATTACTTGTAAATCTTTTTTGAGTTCCACCCGCACCCATAGAATCATTAATTTCATCAAAATAATCAAAGCCAGCATTTGCATTTAATAAAGTAGTTGAAGCAGTTGTACCACTTAATAAACATCGCTTTTCTTCAATCGTATCATTTGCACTTCCAGTAAAAGTAAAACCAACAAAAATCATCCAAACACCTTTAATAGCAGGTAATGTAAATGTACCAACCTGTGAAACAGAACTTGCTGTATCATTTGCTGTTCCTGAAAAAGTATTTTGTATAATATATCCAATTTGTGTATTAACTGTTACAGGATATGTTGATTGAGTAATATTTATATCTCCAGTTAGTGTTATAGTTCCAGTTGAATTACCAATACTTGTTGAAGCTGTTCCAGTTGTATTAATATTGGCAGTTCCAAGAACATTTGTTGTTGTTCCACTTGCTCCAATAGTCGTTGTTGCGGTTCCACTACTATTAATATTTGCCGTTCCAAGAACATTTGTTGTAGTTCCACTTGCTCCAATTGTTGTTGTTGCTGTTCCAGTTGTATTAATATTGGTTATTCCAATAAGTGTTTGTGTTCCATTTTGGAATGTATTATTTCCATCAATTGTATTAGTTGAACCATTTGAACCAATTAAAGTGTTGCCTCCATTTCTGGATATATAAACTGAACCAGTTGTTCCAACACCACTTCCAATATTTATATCGCCACTTCTTGTTTGGCCATTTCCAATTTCCAAATTACTAGTTCTTCCATTGCCTCCACCGATTTGAAGTATTGCACTAGTTTGCGCACTACCAATTATAACAGATGAAGCATTTCCAATGTTGATTGTATTTGTTGCGGTTCCTCCAGTTCCAATATTAATATTACCATTTACAGTTCTTCCTGTTCCTATTCCAATATTAAGATTGCCGGTTGTTTGTACAGCACCAATATCAATATTACCAGTTGTTATATTGTTTCCAAATGTAATTGTTGTTCCAACTGCGGAAGGTTGTAATGAAGTTCCTATAAATCCGGTTGTTGCTGTTATAGAACCTAAACTTAATATACTATTTGCTACAATATTTGAAAAACTTGTATCTACATAAGTGCGGTTATAAAAGCCACTATTAATACTGGAATCAATTTGCGATTTTGTATAATAATTAATTATGCTTCCATTTACAGAGACATTTCCACCAACAACTAAGTTGCCATTAAATGAAACATCTCCACCTACAATAAGTTTTCCACTTGGTGTTGCTCCAGTCAAAATATTTATATTTCCATAATTGCGATCTCCAGTTCCAATATTAATTGTTCCGCTTACATCATAACCAGTTCCAATGTTAATATCACCGGTTCTACTATTGATTATTCCAATATTTAACATTCCACTTGTTTGGTTTGGAGCAATACTCATATTTGATGTTGCACTTGGTGGTCCAATTTGTGCTCCTCCATTGTTAACCATTTGAAAAGCATAATTATTTCCTATTGTTATTATTCCGGTTCCAGCGGATGAAGTACCAATATTTATATTTAATGATGAACTAGTAGAACCAACAGTTCCAATATTAAGTATTCCACCTGTATTTGTTGTTCCAATATTCATTGTTGATGAAGCAGTGCTTGATTGAATAGCATTTGATGTTATAGTTTTACCAACAACTAAGTTGCCATTAAATGAAACATCTCCACCTATAATAACTTTTCCACTTGGTGTTGCTCCAGTCAAAATATTTATATTTCCATAATTGCGATCTCCAGTTCCAATATTTATATTACCACTAACATCTGAACCTGTGCCAATATTAATTAATCCTGAACTTGTGCGTGCGGTTCCAGTCGCAATATTTACATCTCCATTAGTTAAATTATTTCCAATATTAATATCACTTGATATGCTAGATTGTAATGTTAGTGCGTTAGAACTACCAAGTTCTACTGCATTAGTAATACCGCCATTTCTAAATCTTAATCCATTTATATATACAGGACTATTATTATTATTGCTACTACCAAGAGCACCAATACTTATTATTGATGTTGTATCTCTATTACCAGTTCCAATATTAATACTACTATAATTTGTTCGAGTTCCAGTTCCAATATTAATAATAGATCCTGATGCTTCAGAAATAGCACCAGTTGCTCCATTTGCGGTTCCAGTACCAATATTAATAAGACTTGAACCAGAAGTATCTGTATAGGTTCTTGTTCCAGTTCCAATAAATAAATTACCATTTGTCTGAGCAGTACCAATATTTATATCTCCTATTGTTGTAATTGTTCCAAGATTAGTTCTATATTGTGCGCCACCTGTTAATAATAAATGTCCTCCTGGAGCAAAAGAAGATGAACCACCTCCTCCAATCACAGTTGGTGCTGATGATGAACCGCTTGTATTAATAGAAACAATAGCGGCGCCCGTTCTTGGACCATTTGCAATATTAATAGGTGCGGTATCTTGTCCAGTATAACCATCCGAAAATAAGTTTATAGTTGTTCCAAGAGCAGGTGTTATTAATTTTGGAACAGTAATTGTATCCGAAACACGTGTATTTCCACTAATATCCAAATGAAAGTTTGTACTAATATCTTTATTAATGGCTACTAATGATGTTCCTGTTCCAATATCTAAGTTTCCATTAACTAGTTTTATTGTGTTATTGGGTCCAATATTAATTGTGTTTGTTGATGTTTGTCCGGTTCCAATATTAATATTACCATTTACAGTTCTTCCAGTTCCAATTCCAATATTCAGATTACCAGTTGTCTGTACTGCGCCTATATCAATATTACCAGTAGTTATATTGTTTCCAAATGTGATTGCTGTTCCAATATCAGAAGGTTGAAATGAAGTTCCTATAAATTCAGATGTTGCTGTTACAGAACCTAAACTCAATATACTATTTGAAACAATATTTGAAAAACTGACATCTACATAAGTGCGGTTATAAAAGCCACTATTAATACTGGAATCAATGACTGTTTTATTGTAGAAAGCACTATTAATACTGGAATCAATGACTGTTTTATTGTAGAAAGCACTATTAATGCTAGAATCAAATTGAGTCTTATTGTAGAAACCACGATTTACACTTAAATCAAATTGAGTCTTATTATAGAAAGCACTATTAATACTAGAATCAAGTTGAGTCTTATTATAGAAACCACGATTTACACTTAAATCAAATTGAGTCTTATTATAGAAAGCACTATTAATACTAGAATCAAGTTGAGTCTTATTATAGAAACCACTATTAATACTTGCATCAATATCAGACTTAATATAATAATTGGTTAATACTAAGCCTCCAGCAATCGAAAGAGTTCCACCAATAACTAAGTTACCATTAAATGACACATCTCCTCCTACAATAAGTTTTCCTCTACTAGTTTCTCCAGTTAAAATATTTACATTTCCATAATGTCTATCACCTGTTCCAATATTAATTTCACCACTTACATCAGCTGGTGTTCCAATATTAATTTGACCCAATGTTTGTAGAGAACCTATATTTATATTTTGCGAAACATCTCCAGCATTAATATTTGTTGATCCACCACCATTTATTTGAATAGCATTTGATTTTCCAATACTAATTATTGCTGTATTATTTCCGGTTCCGGTTCCAATATTAAGATCTCCTGTTCGGTTTGCGTTTGTTCCAATATCAATCGTTCCTGTTAAACTTGTTTGGCCAGTTCCAATATCAATAGTAACATTTGAATCTCCGTTAGCAATAGAAAATGAAGTATTTGGAATTAATTGTAAATCAGTTCCTCTAATAATTGTTGTTGAACTACTATTATGATTACCAATTGTTATTGTTTTAGTTGAGTTTCCTGAACCAATGTTAATAGATCCTGTTTGACCGGTTGAAGTAGCAATATTTACAGTTGATGAAGAAGATATAGACCCAGTTGAACCAATATTTATTGATCCGCTTGTTTGATTATTTGCTATATTTACTGCAGATGATAATGTGCTTGATTCAATTGTATTTGTAGTTATAGTTCCAGAAACACGTGTATTGCCACTAATATCAAGGTGAAAATTATCACTAACATCTTTATTAATAGCTACCAATGATATTCCAGTTCCAATATCCAAGTTTCCATTAACTAACATTATTGTGTTATTAGGTCCAATATTAATAGCATTGGCTGAAGATCCTGTTCCAATATTAATATTACCGGTTGCAATTCGTCCTGTTCCTGTTCCAATATTTAGATTGCCATTTGTTTGTGCTACACCGATATTAATATTTCCAGTAGTTATATTATTTCCAAATGTTATTGCTGTTCCAACCGCAGATGGTTGAAATGATGTTCCAATAAATCCAGTTGTAGCTGTTATAGAACCCAAACTTAATACACTATTTGAAACAATATTTGAGAAACTAGAGTCTATACGAGACCGTATATAATAATTAGTATTCAAACTGCCATCTATATAGGTCTTAAGAGCAAAACTAGCATCAACAGCAGTTCTATTATAGAAACCACCATTAATACTAGAATCAAGTTGTGTCTTATTGTAGAAAGCACTATTGATACTAGAATCAATGACTGTTTTGTTATAGTAACCAATATTAATACTAGAATCAACTTGACTCTTATTGTAGAAAGTACTATTAATACTAGAATCAAGTTGTGTCTTATTTAGAAAGCACTATCAATACTAGAATCAATGACTGTTTTGTTGTAGAAAGCACTAT
>JACCEB012013701.1_pt1 | contig 12983 bp, 4 predicted proteins | sample 7454761 | NCBI WGS metagenome assembly JACCEB01 (sample SAMN15323454, study PRJNA562643) | freshwater metagenome | isolation source: river surface water | place: USA:Blue River Watershed | collected 2017-08-18 | reverse complement strand
CGCCTGGCCAGTAATATAAGATGATTTATCTGAGCAGAGCCATATAACTGTTTCTGCTATTTCATTTGGTTGACCTAGCCGGCCCATTGGAACTTCTTTGGCCATACTTTCGACATCACCTTGAGTAAATCTTTGCAGCATAGGTGTTTCAATAACACCTGGGCAAACAGCATTGATTCTTATTCCTTTTTTGGCAAATTCTAGGGCGGCTGTCTTGGTGAGTCCTATGATTCCATGTTTACTTGCCACATAGGGGGCCAAATTTTCAAAGCCAATAATGCCAGCAATCGATGAACAATTAACAATTTTACCTTCTCCAAACTTTAGCATGACCTCAATTTCATATTTCATACATTGCCAGACTCCAGTTAAATCAACGCTCACTGTTTTGTCCCAGCTTTCTCGGGTGCATTCATTGATTGTTTGAGATTTTCCCTCAATTCCAGCATTGTTGAAGGCATAGTCTAGGCGACCATATTCTTTAACTGTTCTTGAGATTAATTCTTGAACCTCTGCCTCAACGGCGACATTACATTTAATGAATGAGCTCTTTCCTCCAAGCTCATGAATCATGTTCACTGTACCTTGCCCTGAAGTTTCATCCTGGTCACTCACTACCACTTGGGCGCCATATTTCGCGAACATTTTGGCGGTCTCCCGCCCAATTCCAGACCCCGCACCCGTTATGAGAGCTACTTTATATTGAAATTCTTCCATATTATCCCCCTGATTTTATTTATTAAGGCTTCAGGCACATTCTTTAGGACAAATTGTGAAGGCTCAACTCAATTAACTCTCAAATTTTTCAAGATATTTCCGATAATTGAACTATGGTACGTTCTTTTCTCATGTTGTTACTCTTAGGCATCTTTTTACCTCTTCAAATGGAAGAGAAGACGGAGTCATCAAGATCACCAGCTGCTGAAGATGAAACAAAGTACGGCTGGAAAATTACCTTTGAAGATGAGTTTGAAGATCGTGATAGGGCAATTGCCCGAGGAACACCCGCGAACTGTTTTGACATGAAGCCACAGTGTCTTATTCAGTATTGGACTCAAAAAGAGTGTCGCTCTGAATATCATGCCCAGCTAAAAAATTTAAATAAGTGTAATTGGCGGGTTTATGACTTGTACAATTGGATGGATTTTGATGCCCCTGAAGGTGAAGGGATTAATGCACTAAATCCCTCTCAGGTTGAAGTTAAAGATGGAAATCTTTATCTCTACGCTAGCCGCAGTTCAACTCCTTCAAGTCAGCTTGATTGCAAAAGAAAATTTTATGATCCTGAAGCTGGCTGGGACAATTTTAGCAAAAATTGCCCAATTATATCTGGTGGGATAAATAGTAAAACTCATGAGAATCAAGGTCAGAAAGTTGGCTTTGCTCAGGAGTATGGACGTTTTGAAGTGAGAGCGATTCTTCCTGGTGGTCCTGGTACGTGGCCGGCCCATTGGTTACTTCCAGATATTGAGCCAGATAAAAACTCATCTGGGCAAGGGTGTGGATGGCCTTTTAGTGGTGAGATCGACATCATGGAGATGTGGGCCGATCAAGAAGGGAAAAAATATAAAGGTGGTCTCATAACGGGTGATTGTGACCAAAATATAGCGGGTAATAAAGGTGGATATGGTAAATCCAGCACTATTACAACGAACTATCACACCTATTCAGCTGAGTGGACACCAAATTACGTTAAATTTATTTTTGATGATGAGGTGATAGAAACTGTTTATAAAGATGACCTTATCAGAAGTAAATATCATCAATCTGATGGGACAAATTACTCTGCAGATGAATTAGAAGACCGTTTTAAGCATCCTGCGCGAATTCCGAACCATCCATTTTTCTGGATTCTTAATACTACAATTGAGAGAGCGGCGGGTAAGAAGAAAAAATATCAGCCTGATCTCGATAATTTTAAAACAACAAATCACATTATTGATTATGTACGAACTTACAAGCGTTGTACGGCCCAAGACGATCCAAAAAAGTGTATTAAATTCCGTGATAAGGATACTGTTTATAACTACAACACGAATAAAGGTGAGACAGCCTCGGTTGAAATAAATGCTTTCCCAAGTCCTCAGTTAAGTGGACGAGATATGACGGCAAGAATTACATCTCATCAATACTGTGGAAAAGTTCAGTTCAGTATTGTGGCCCTGACCGGACAAATTGTTGGAGTTGATGTCGTACAAGGGGCAGGAGAGGGAGCTAAGAGAGGCCACTTGTATGAAGGTGTTTTAGGTGAAAATGAAACAAAAGAAGTAGTTTTTCGCACTGATAATCTCGCTGCAGGCATGTATCTTGTGACTGCCTGGTTTGAAAAGTGTGGTCCTAGTGGTGCTGGTGAAGGGAATCATGTTTTTAAAGTTATTGTTATTTAGGGAGAGAGTTTAAATGAAGTTTTTTTTGGTATTAATTTTTGTCGTAAGTTGCTCACCTGCTCCCGCTCCAACGAGAGATGTAATCAATACTCCGAGTACAGACACTCAGATTACAAATTCAAACTCTGGTACAACAACTGGATCAACCTCCGGATCGAGTGAGAGCTCTAATAGTACGACGACTGGTGGAACGGTTACTGGTGGAACGACGACTGGTGGAACGACGACTGGTGGAACGACGACTGGTGGAACGACGACTGGTGGAACGGTTACTGGTGGAACGACCACTGGAAGTATAACTTTAATTGGTGGGACAGGTGGCGACGATGATGATGATGATGACGATGATGATGACGATGACGATGACGATGAAAATAGTATAGGGCAAGGCTCGGAACAAGTGATCGTTATTCCTCCTGGAAGCGGAGAAAACATTACCTTGTCTCATTCGGCTTCTACAAATAAAACTGAGATTTTACATAATGGAGTCATTTTTTCGGTAACAAACCCCGTAGAGAAGACCTGTTATTTCAGAATTTCTCGTACGAATGGCGACTATAAAATTTCAAAAATATCTAGAGCCGCAACTTCTCATGAATTAATGTTTAAAAAAGAGTGTAGTCATTCCGATATAAATTTTTGTTCTGAAAGCTATCTGAGAGTAGAAGTCTTTAGTGGTCCGGATACTATTTGTGATGTCGGATTGGAGCTTCCTCAAGAAGAAAAATCTTATTTACTTTCAAGAACACATCATTCAACAGGAAATCTTTATTTGGATTCCTGTGCAAACGAGAGTAAATGCTTTACCAATTCAAGTCTTTCCTTGTTTCGAAAAACGGCAAATAAGTTTGAGTTTACAATCCAGCGTAGCTCTGGATTTCAAGGCTCAAAAGTTCGTTTTCAAAACATAAATTCTACTCAAGCAAGTGGACCATATAAAACTCACTATTTATCCAAGATTATTGCTCCATAACCTTGGAGAATGGAAGATGAATTGTGATCTCATTTAGCTCCAGATCCTTGCGAAGTTTTATTTTGGGTAAGGGGGACTCAATTCCATTAATTAAAAAAGGTTGATTCTCTGGTGAATTGATTAATTTAATATGAATAATCTTATCTTCAAAACGGAAATCAATTTTGACCATATCCCATTCTTTGGGCATACAAGGTTTGAAGTGTAGTTCATCACCTTTTAATTTAAGGCCCACAAAACTTTCCAAAATCGCCCTATAGAGCCAACCTGATGAGCCTGTGTACCAGCTCCACCCGCCTCGACCTTTATTTGGATCTTCACTATAAATATCAGCGGCAACAACGAAGGGTTCCAGTTTATATAGGTTCGCACTTTTTTGATCCAGAGAATGATTGATTGGATTTAATGCTTCAAGGAGTTTCCAGGTTTTTTCATCATCTCCAACCTCAGCGAAGGCCATCATGAGCCAGATGCCTGCATGAGTATACTGGCCACCATTTTCTCTTACACCTGGGAGGTAATTTTTAATGTAACCAGGGTTCTGTGAAGACTTATCAAATGGAGGATCAAATAATTTAATAATTCTATTTTTAGTATCAAATAATCTATCATAGGCAGATTCAATGGCCTTACGTGATCTCTTTTTTTCACCAGAATTTGAAAGTATTGCCCAACTTTGAGCAATTGAGTCAATTTTACATTCTTGATTTTCTTTAGATCCAATTTTTTCACCGTTATCAAAAAATGCTCTTATGTACCAGTCCCCATCCCAAGCAGTAGCTTCTGTAGAAGTTTGAAGTTTTGAAATGTGACTTTTAAATAAATTTAAATGGTGAAAATCGTTTGAACCTTCACAAATAGGTAAAAAGTTTTTTAAAGTAGCCATAAGAAACCAAGAGAGCCATACACTTTCTCCTTTGCCTTGATGTCCTACTTTATTCATCCCATCATTCCAATCACCACTTCCCATTAGTGGTAAACCATGAGGGCCTGTTTGCATGGATCTCAGGATTGCTTTCAGGCAATGTTCGTAAAGCGAACCAGTTGTAGTTGAAATTTTTGGATTAAAATAAACTTCATCCTGCCCTTCAGGGATATCAATTGGTTCCAGATAGGGGATCTCATTGTTTAAAATACTAAAATCCCCAGTAATGTTGATGTAGAAAGAAACAACGTAGGGTAACCAGAGGAGATCATCGCTAAATTTAGTTCTTATGCCTTGACCCGTTGGAGGATGCCACCAGTGTTGAACATCACCATCAATGAATTGATGGGCAGCCGATAAAAGGATATGATCTCTGGTTAATTTAGGATTTGAGTAGACCATCGCCATAACATCTTGAAGCTGATCTCTAAACCCATAAGCTCCACCTGACTGATAGAAAGCTGAACGTGCTAAAATTCGACAAGACAAGGTCTGATAAAGGAGCCAATGATTAAAAAGAATATCGAGCTGTTTAGAGGGCGTTTCTATTTGTATTCTTGATAGAATATTCTTCCAGTGATCTTGGACTTCCTTGATCGTTTTATCAATTTGGTCTTTGTGGGAATAATTGTTTTTTAGTTCAATAATCTTGGCAAAAGTATCTTCTTGCCCGATCAGATATATTAAATTCATTTGCTCGAATGCAGGAATCTTAATAATAACTGAAATAGAACTATAATTTGAATTTGAGAGGTAGTTTTTGTAAAAGAGTGGAGTGCTAGATAAATCAGTGTTGACCAAACTTGGTTCTTGGGAAGATGTTAAAAACGAAATTTTTGTTGAGAAATCTCTTTGATAAGTATTTTTTGCCGTAAGTATTTTTAAAGAGTCATCCCAGAATAATTCAAGTGGACGAAAATAATCATCTGGAGCAGAAATTTGCCAGTCGATAAAATATGATATTTTAAGTGCTTTTAAATTATCGTTGTTGTTCTTTAAATTTAATTGAATAATTTTTAATTGGTCTTCTAAGGGAGCTAGCATCTTTAATGTTTGGCTTATACCAAATGAATCATGATTAAATGTCGCCATTCCAGGCGTAAAATCAATTAAATAATTAAAGCCATCACTCACTGGCAAAGGAGTGGGAGACCACAATTCTGATGTTTCTAGATTTTCAATGAGGATAAATTCGGACATCTTTTCTGATAGCGCATCGTTTGTCCATTTCGAAAGGCGGTTTTGGCGGCTATTAATGGCCCAAGTAAATCCTTGGCCAGCATCTGAAATTTGAAAACCGAATTTGGGGTTATTGGCAATAACGTTTATCCATGGGGAAGGGGGAGATATATTGTCATTAACTAGCATCCGATATGTCGAGCCATTATTTAAAAAACCGCCAAATGAATTGTAATAATCTAGTTCATTAGTTAAATTGAACGGCAATATTTCATTTGAATAAGTTAAATTTCTTTTTTTGATAATGTTTTTCTGCCTTAGTTCTATGTCCTTCTTTTTATTCTTTTCATGACGACTAATTTGTATGGCGAGATCACCAGCTTCGGCTATGAATGTTAGATTTGCTACTGAAAGGATGAGATTAGTTTTTTCTTCTCCAATCTGTTTAGTGGGCAAGATAAATATGCCACAAGGCTTGTTTACATGGTGGAATGAGTTACAAATTGTTATCTGACGTATTATCTCATCATTTACTTTGTTAAAATAACTTGTTTCCTCCTCATTTAAAATGACTAAGTCAAAAGAATGACCTTTAAGAGTCAGATATTCATGTGCATGCAATAGATCCCTGATCGCTCGGATGTTCTTTTCACTTTTTAAAGTAATTGCAAGGATTGGAGCATCACCACTTATCCCAAGACTCCAAAGGTCAGATTGTCCTAATTTGTTTCTTTCAATATGTGCTCTCTGTTTTTTTGAAGTTTGGCGATATCGAAATAAAGCCGAAGATATTTGTTGGAAAATAGCAGCTTTTCTTAAATCAATTTTTAAATGTTGGAGCAAGTTTTGTGATGTTACCCAGCTAAGTTTAAATTCAGAATCAAAAAAATTTACCCGCGAATATTTTTGAATAAGTTTTAGTAGTTCATCTTCTTCAAAGGCAAGCCCCGTTACGAGATAATAATTAATACTTTCTTCTGCTTGGACAGAGAATTTTTTCTTAAAGGCAAAAACTGGGTCGAGAACTGCGCCTGTAGAGTTTTCGAATTTTGCATTTATGTCAAAGTAGTGATTGGCGCTCGACTTATTTCGATTAATAATCTTTGTTTTGTCTGTTTCAAATGATTCAATTTCGGGATTGCTTTTTTCTTGATTAAGGATTTGAAAAGCAAATATTTTTTTGTCGGAATGGTGGTCCTGCCTGATGGCCATAAGGGCTTTGTTTTCTGGCAAATATTTAGTTCTCACCAAAAGGTTGTAAAAGCTTGGATGTGTATTATAAGCCTTTGGTGGGCAAAGTGCGAGCTCTTGAAACGTCCCAAGTTCTAAGAATTTCTCCCTGGTAGTTTTGTTTGTTATTTTAATTTTTCTTATTTCAACATTGTTTTCACAGGAAGTAATGATAGACGTTTCGAGTCTTAAATCATTTGTCTCCCTCGTGAACTCAACACTTTCCTCTGCGAGAATTGTTTCTGATCTTATAATTTGTGATTCGTTTTTAAGACATCGAAAAGACAAAGTGAGATTACTGTCCTTGTCACTCAGGAGAATCTCTTGTCCATTAAACTTATCATGTTCCCATCGACCAAGATAATGATCTCCTAACTTTAGATATCCATCTCCCGTGCCTGATATCATGAGTGACAATTTACTATTCGATAAAATCTGACTTTGTAAAAAAGAATCAATATTGTTAACTATTTTTCTATGTGGCTCTTGATTTATATCTTTTGATTCATGTTCAGGAGTCTCGATGACCCTTTTTTGATTACTGATTTTGACTGAGATAGGAGTTCTCTCTTGGAGGAGTATCTGTGTAGCTTTTACTTTGTTCTCAGAATGAAATCTCCTCTGCATAATTTGATTGTTGAGTAAATTGTTAAATGCGACGAGGCTCATGCCTTGATGGTGGGCCATGAAAGATCTTACAATAGTAAAGTCTTGGTCTTTAGGTGTCCTTGATTTTGTATAATCAATAGATTCGTAAAATCCAAATGTTCCTAACATCCCCAATCTTTCTAATTCTTTTAAATTCTTTAGGCTTTCCTGCGGAGCAACCATCGAAGCAAGCATGCTTGAATAGGGTGATATGACATGATTTTCATGGCCACTTGTTTTTAATCCTATTTCTGGAATCCCAAAGGCTGCATATTGATAATTATAGTGAAGATCTCTTGCATTATATCCTGATTCAGATATTCCCCAAGGTGTTTGATTTTTTTTCCCATGTTTTATCTGGTCGGTGACGATTGACTCATAGGTTTGATCGAGGAGTGAATCTTCATATCGTCTCATAATCAGTAGAGGCATGAGGTACTCAAACATCGTAGCACTCCATGAGACTAAGACTCGGCCACTTTTGGTTTGCACCATTTGTCGGCCAAGCCTAAACCAATGCTCGCTGGGTATATCACCTTTTGCAATTGCAAAATAACTAGCTAATCTTGATTCTGAGGCGAGAAGATCATAGTATGATCGATCAGGTCTTGCCTCATTTTCATTAATTCCTATTGAGAATATCATTTTTTCTTGATCAAATAGGAATTTGAAATCCATTCCATAGGCGATATCATGTGCCTGATAAGCAATAGTTTTTAACCTCATTCGAGTACGATTAAGATTTAAATTTTTATCTTCAATTATACCTTCAACCAGACTTACAAGATTTTCACATAAAAAAATGATCTCAAGATAAGCATCCTCTTTATCTCCATCACTCAATTCGGTTAATAGTGATGAGATTTGTTTAATCCGTATCGATACTTGATTTAGATCCATTTCAATTAAGTCTTGGGAAATCGAATTTATTAGGTTTTTGATTTTTAATATCCCAGCATTTTTTTTTAAGAAGAGATGATCTATTTTTTCGCGAATGAGGTTCAGACCATCCTGGACTCCCTCTTTATTTGTTTTAGAAAGAACTTCTGTCAAATTCTCTGCAATTTCAATTACACCTTGCTTTAATGTAATTAGGTAACCTGCCAGATTACCGCTATCTACTGTAGATATGTACTTAGGTAATAATGGACTAAGGCTTTGAGTGTCATACCAGTTATATAGGTGTCCTTTACTCTTTTCTAATTTCTGTATCGTCATCAATTTTTTTTCAGTCAATTCCATTAATTTTTTTAATGAAATGTATCCCAGGTCAAAAGCTGAAAGATTTGAAACTAATTGAAGACCGATATTAGTTGGTGAAGTTCTATGTGCAACTTTTGGAATTGGTTCCTCTTGAAAATTGTCAGGAGCAAGCCAATTATTCTCAGAATTTGCAAATTTTTCAAAATAATTCCACGTTAGTCTTGCATACCTCCTAAACTCTTTTATCTCTTCATCTTTAAGGGGGAGGTATTTAGGTGGTATTTTCCTTTGTGTCCCATAACTAATATAGGGGGTGAGTAGCCATGAAGTAATAAAGGGAAATGAGATGATGAGAGCCTCTTTATTAAGAAAATAAATTAATAAAGACAAATTAAATGATAAAAGTGGACCAAAAGAAATGAGGTCTCTCCAGTCGTTTATTTTATGACTATTTTGTATTTGTGAGAACGAAACCCACTCAAGTCTATTTTTTTTTGATATAAGTGTTCTAAATATTGATCTAATTATTGCATCACAATTTACGAGGCTCATTTCAGGTAGATAAACCATCATGAGAAATATTTGTTCAACTTTAATCCTCAAGGCTAGAAAATTGTTTTTTATATGTTCTTGAAGAGAATTTTTACGAAGATTTATAATATCAATGAGAATCGAAGCTATGACTGATGAATTAATTGAAATGATAATGAGTGTTGACCAAATAAGAGTGTTAAGATTTGACTCAAGCCATATCAAACTAAGTGAAATCATCGTTGCAGGAGCAACTAAACTACGTCTAAGGTTGTCTAAAATTTTCCATCTGCCTAGCATTGAAATAGGGTTCTTAATTTTCTCGTCTTTAGCATTTCGAACATTCTTTTTAAGCCATCCAATCAGTTGCCAGTCTCCACGCACCCAGCGATGATTCCTTTTTGAGAAAATAGTGAAATTTTCAGGATAATCATCATAGACCTCGATATCAGTCGCAAGTGCAACTCGAGCTAGACATCCTTCAAAAAGATCATGACTAAGGATTGTATTTTCTGGAATGACATCCTTAAGTACTTTTTCAAAAGCATCAACATGATAAAGACCTTTTCCCGTGTAGTTCCCCTCATTGAATAAATCTTGATACACATCTGAGACAGCTGTTGTATAAGGATCAAGTCCAGTATTACCAGAAAAAATCTGAGCAAATCTTGTCTGAATTGATGAAATCATTGAGACGCTTACACGTGGTTGTATGATCGCATATCCTGATATTATTTTTTTCTCTTCATCATCAAACACAGGCCTGTTTAATGGATGAGCAATTGTTCCTATTAATTTCTTTGCCGCATCAATAGGGAGTTGAGTGTCTGCGTCAAGAGTAATGATATATTTGATACTTTTGAAGAAATCCAGATTTATGACAGGCATGTGGAATGTCGTTTCATCATTTCCGCGAATCAGGCTATTGAACTCTGAGATTTTTCCTCTTTTCCTTTCATAGCACATCCATTTGTTTTCAGAGGGATTCCATTTCCTTTTTCGATAGAAAAAAAAGAATTTTTCTGATCCTCTATATCTTCCATTTAGGTTGTCTATTTTCTTAATTGTATACTCAATAAGATCATTGTCATCGGCCTTAATCTCTTCATGGTGATCAGTAAGGTCACCGAGGATCCCAAAAAATATATTACTATCCTTGTTTGAAAGATAGTGTAACTCAACTTGCTGTACTAGCTCGTCTATGGTCTTTTTATTGATGAGTAAGCATGGGATAACCACCATTGTTTTATGGATGGAAGGAACTTCTTTCCGAAAATCCATTTTATATAGATTTTTTGGTTTTTTTATTTGAGTGATAATTATGTTCACAACACCGATTGAGAACTCACTTGCTGGAAGAATTAAAATGATACTAAGGATGATATCGACATAGGAGTTGAGATTTGAACTCCTTATAACATGTAGGAATGTTAAGTATGATAAAACAAAGATTGTACTGACGAGAGTAAAGTAAAAATGAGCAGGATGACTGCTTATATAGTTTTTTGACTTTTCTCGGAATGAATTATTTAATTTCATCATCTCGAAAAGGTCTTTTCTTTTTTTACTTAATAACAGGAAACCTATATGTATGTTTTGCTCCTGTGCAAGAAGAAGACATGAATTAGCGACATAAGTTTCTTTGATTTTAAAATTTCTTGATATTGTTTCTATTTCTTTTCTGTATGAATCTTTTGTTTGGGCATCCATTTGATCATATTCATTAGTAGGATCATTTTTCAGGATGGAATTTGTTTTGCTGATTTTTTCAAAAAATGGGTGCCATTCCATTTTCGTAATTAATCTTATACTGTTTACGATGTTTGAAATTATAATTTGATTTTTTGCCTGTTCAACATGTTCCCTTAGAAAAATCTCTTGGAGTTGTTCTGATGTTAAATTGAGATCATCTCTTAAAGAATTAATCATTTCATGAAAAGCTGAGTCTTGATCCTTGATTCTCGTTAATAGCTCGGTTATAAAAGTATCTGTGATTTTATGACCGAGCTGAACTTCTGCCTTTATATATTTAAAAAGGTCTATTGGTTTAAATTCATCATTTGCCACCATCTCAAAAAGTTTATTAGAAACAATTTCTGCACTCAGGCTTTCTTTTGCTCTTTTTAATACAAGCTCTAGTTGTTTGTTTAGTTCTTCAATTAGTCCAATTCTTAATGCAATTGTCGTTGCCCAAATTTCACCTGTGGTTAATTCATTCTGTTTTTGAAAATCCGAAAGATAGAATTCGAGATCACTGACTTCAGTTTTTCCTTCAAGTTTTTTTATAAATGGATTTATTAATACAAATATTCTTGGCAGACCTTGATGCTCACCATCTTTTACTGTGGGCAGTTCATTACAGAATTTTTGTGGAAAATCTCTGTTTAGGATATTTACTTGCTCTTCAATCAGATAGAAGTTATCAAGAAACCAATAGAAGGAATGGTTTTGTTGACTTTTTAATTCGCTTGCCATGAGTTCTTTTTTATAGAACTGAATTTTTTTTGTAATTTTTTTTAGTTCATCTCGTACTTTGTATTTTGATTTTTTTTTGGGAAAAAAAATGGTGTTATTATCATTGATAATTATATCCCGCTCCATCGAGTGAGATGATTGCTCCATGGGATGCAACATTTTTGACTCCAATCCAAGAATTTAAATCGGGGCTTTTTGACCCAAATTAAAAACATGTTGACCAGTTTTATGGCCTTTTGAAGTTCTTATGCATTTTGAATGCCAGATGTCTTTGAGTTTAAATATTGAAGGGCAGGCTTATACCTATAATAGCGGCAAGGTCTTTTGCTTTTTCTTTTTTAATTGAACTATCCTCGACAAAGTATTCAGATCTGTTTGTCCAATTCAAGGCAAGTTCTATTGTTAAATTATTTTTTAAAGTTTTACGGTTTGAAAAATATAGATCTAAATAATTTGGATTTCCTGCGCCAGAAGTTGTTTCTGCAGTTTCACTACATGTGGCGCAAAGTTGGCGTGAAATTATATGCCCCTTTGGGTTGTCAAACATATTGTAGCCCAGAAAGATTGTTCCACCTGAAGTTTTTGTATAAATCATTTCATAACCAATTCGTACATATTTATAGGCACCTTCATAGCCAAAATAACTATCCATATAGGATAGCTCTAAGATTAATCGCTTGAGGTTTAAATATACATTTACTTCCTGAGCTTCAAATATTTCAGCTCCAGGGAAAAAAAAACGATTGTATGCAATTTGTAATTCAAGATTGTCTGTGCTCCATCTTTTCCCCGCGCTAAGATCAATTTCATGAGTGACTTGAGAGTTTTCTCCAAGAGCGAGATCACTAAATTCAGCATTTGAGACAAATCCAGTTAGAAAAAAACCGGAATCATGTTCACCATCAATAGTGAGCTGTAGGACAGGCCTATTTTCACTGAATGTTGTGCCTCTCCAGATATAATTTGAATACGAGCTTATTTCCGATTCAATTGTGGCACTATATGTAAGTGAGGAACATATAAGAAAGACAAGAAAATGTATTACAATCATTCTTGAATGATGCATGATTATTAAAGACTTGTTAATACTATTTTATTTGAATTTAGAGGATTGATGGACTGGAAAATATTTACTCCTGCTTCTTGTTTGCCAGACTGTTGGTGCGAAGCCCCAAGGGTTGGATCATACATCCTTGAGCCAGTTAATACTTGGACCAATTTAATTTTCGTCTTTATGGGGTTATTTTTAATTTTTTTCAATAAAAAGATTCCCTTTGGATTTAATTTCTTATCAATTCATAGGAGATATTCTCGTATTTATGGATTGGCCCTGATCTTTCTTGGTTTCGGCTCTTTTCTTTTTCATGCCTCTCAAACTCTCATTGGCCAGTGGTTTGATGTGTTTGGCATGTATCTTGTTACAACCTTTTTT
>JACCEB011212807.1_pt1 | contig 12984 bp, 2 predicted proteins | sample 7454761 | NCBI WGS metagenome assembly JACCEB01 (sample SAMN15323454, study PRJNA562643) | freshwater metagenome | isolation source: river surface water | place: USA:Blue River Watershed | collected 2017-08-18 | reverse complement strand
CCAGAACCAGACGGAAATAAAGTAAATATATCAGATCCTACTGGTCAAGATATTGCAACTTTTACACCAACTAAAATAAATGATGATAAATATAAAGTTAAATTAAGTATAATCGGTTTATTAAAACCAAATTTACCAAGCTCACCAAATTTAATTAATGTATATGATTTAATTGGTAATAACATAGTTAAAGTTCCATATACTGATAGTGTACCATTAGAACCATTAACCTCACTAAATACATATAATTCAAATGATGTATTTATTGAAATAGAAAAAAAGAATATAATGGGTGTTGTTGGTGTTAACTTTACTGGTAAATATATGGGTGTTATACCGATATTATCTATTAAAAATGCCCCAGGTATTTTAGGTAAGGTAATTGGTAATAATATTGGTATATATGGTGTATCTCGTGAACATACGCCAGAATATAAACCTGACATGAAATTAAAACCACAAACACTAGAATGGAAAGAATCATCACCTGAATTTATAAAAGAATGTAATAACTTAGTTGAAAAACTAAATGAATTATATGAAATCTTAATGATGATTTATAATGAAGAAGGTCAATTTGTCAGTGTTATGCATACAATGTTTGACAAAGTATACAAAGCTATAAATATTACACCAGATTTTGAAAAATTTGAATATAAACCATTAGTAAAACAATATATTGATTTTAAATTTGATGAAACAATGGATATTGAAGTTATGTTATATATTGCAAATATAATGTTGGAAAAAGCTGTTGAAATAAAATCATACATAGAAGATTTATTAAAAATAGACCACAATTTTGATAAGGTCAATTTGGCTATACAATCTGGTGGTACTCATTCTAAATATTCTAAATATTTGAAACAAAATTCTTCCCAGATTGGTCATAGTTCTTCCCAGATTGGTCATAGTTCTTCCCAGATTGGTGGAAGCTTAGTAACTGCACATGATAAAGTTGTTGAATTAAGTGAAAAATTAAAATTAATTAAAGATATTGATTACTCTTTATTACCTCCATTAATTTCTAATCAAAAAGACTTTATGGATAAATTAAAATCTTTATTAGTTAAAGTAGAAGATGATAAGATTAAAATTGAGGTGATACCTCCTGTTGGTCCAAATGATATTGAAACAGTAAAATTATCTGAAACAGAAAATATAAAAAATAGTAAAAAGTATATTGATGCAAAAGATTATTTTAAAGATGTATATACATCAAATAATATCGAACAAAAAACAATACAAAGTTATAAACCAGCAATGGTTCCAAAAATTAGAAAACCAATACAAGAAAAATTAGAAACAATGAACTATGAAACTTTTATAGGAAATTTAAAAACTTTAATTGAACGATATAATAAAAAATACAATGATATTAAAAGTTCGCAATTATTGGTCAATATGTTAGTAAAACAAATACAAAATACAATAAAATTAGAATATAATTCTGAAGAAATTGTTAAAGAAAAAGTAAAAGATTTAATAACAATTTTTAATAAACAAGAATATATTAAATATCTTGATTTAAAAAGTTATTATGATGATAACAAAAAAGATTTTATTGATGTAATTACTGATAAGGGAAAAGATAAACTAATAAATTATGTGGGGACTGACATTAAGAAGTTATTACATGTAATTGATAATAAAGTAAAAGATGAAAGTTTTAAGAAGAGATTAAAGTTTTTCTTTAAATATAATTATACTGTTTCATATGGAAACAGTAATGATATAATTGGTATTAAAAATAAAATTGCTACTAAATATTTACAATATGAATCAACAGATTCTGAAGAAACTAGTAAAGTAAAAACTACAAAAGAATCATTATTTACTGATTTTATCAGAATGATAAACGATAATATTAGTAAAATTATGAACGGTACTGAGTATAAATTAGAAGATAATACAATTACAAGTTCTAAGAAAACTATAATATCCATGCCAGATCCTTCTTTATTAAAAGGGGTATCACCCAATGATATAGATTTAATTCGAACATCAGTTAATAGTATTAATGATAATACTTCAATTTCAAATACAAGTAATTTAAGAGCTATTGGAACACAACATCCACAATTAGAAGGATTTATAAGACAATTACGCGAACAAAATGAAAAACTTATTAATGCTAAGAAATTATCTCATCCAAGATCACCAACGGGACCAGCACTAGCACCCTCGTCACTAGCAAGACCGGCAACACCACCTCCATTAAAAGTAACATCGGGAACAACACCTTCAAAAACTGAAACAAGACCAGCATCAACAGCAACATCAGCATCAACAGCAAAACCAGCAAAACCAGCATCAACAGCAAAACCAGCAAAACCAGCAACATCAGCATCAACAGCAAGACCAGTATCGCCAAAACAATCGGTACAGATTGATATAAGTAATTATCCAAATTTAATAGAACATAAATTAAGTAAAAAATTTATTGACCAAACAAATAATTTATTAAAAAATCCACAATTAAAACCAGGACAAAAATATAATACAATAAATGGTAACATAACTACTATAACTACAGATTTAAAAAAAATAAAGGATGAAATCATAAAGAGTGAAATACAATTTAAATTAATACCTGATATTAGACAAATAATTGAACCAATGAGAGGACAAACAGGTGGGGCATTATGTGAAGAAATTTCATATGATTTATCTTTATATGTATCATCATTTGATAAAACAACTTTAGATCAAACTACTGATAAATTATTTACTTTAATTAAAGATGTACTAACAGAACAAAATTCTTATGAAATTAATATAACACCCTTTAATAATGATCCTCAAATATGTTTTAATACTATTTCTGATAGAATGATAACTAGAACTACACCAATTAACGAAACAAATTACAGAAACTTAATAGTAATTGGTTTAGTACATTATATAAGTATGTTAAAAATTAAAGAAAATTCGATTAAATTAACATCAAATGAATTAAAATTTACAGAAGAAGATTTTAAAAAGTTATTCAATATAAATGAAAAAGATATAAAAAGAGGTATATTAGGGGATATTGGTACTGCAAATTTATCAGAAGATATTATTACAAAAAAGATAAAAATTGATGACGCAACATTAAAATTATATGTTAATAATCCATCTTTATTAAGAGACAAAGAAATTAAATATGATTTATATAATAAAACATTATTAAAAATAACAGAAGAAAGAATTAAAATATTAAGTGAAATATCAAATGTAAAAATTAATAAAACAGAAAGTCAATTTAGTAGAATTGATAATGGTAAAACAATAGTAAATAAAAAAATCGAATATCAACCTAAATTAAAATCTTTTGAAGATAATATTTTAGATGGAGGTCAAGATCCAATTATAAAAGGAATTATAACAACTATTTATAAAGATCACAAAAAACAATTAGTTAATTACTTTAACTCATCATTTAATCCAACTATTACTCTCTCACCAAATTTATTTATGTATATTAATAATGCTTACATGTCTATACCAAAAATAGAACAATCACAAATACAAGGACAAATAATTAATATAAATGAGTTAAAACATTTTTTACAAAATTTAATTGTTGATAGCAGTGATACTTTTGCCAAAAGATATATTGATATATTAGTAAGTGTATATTTACCACATATTAATGATATAACCAAAGTAAAGAAATTTATACAAGATGATGAATCTGAATTAGAAGAATTAAAAGATATTGAAGATGAATTTACATATTCATCGCCGTTACAATTTGATAAGTCATTTTTAGTTCAAAAACAAAATATTGATTATACTATTGGAAAATCAGATTTAAAACAAATAATAGATTCATACAAAAAAATAATTAATAATGATTCATCATTAAAATTATTAAAAGGTGGTGAACTTGACACTACAACACATAATCATATACAATTGGAAAATTTTATAAATTTGACAACTTATTTTCAAACTCTTGGCTATCAATTAGATAGATATAAAGCATTGGTTACAACATATTTAAAAGATGTACAATTAATTTTAACAGCATTTATTGAATTTGATGTATATTTAGAACAAAAAAATAAATTATTAGAACAAATAAAAACTGGTACTAAAACTATAAAACCATCTTATAAATTTTCAGAAATCAAAATGAAATTTGAAGAATATAAACAAAAATATGAATCATCATCTGATATAAATAAAGATTTAGAATTAATATTTACTATAACAAGTGGTATATATTATGGAATTAAGAAAGATATGGAAAATAAAAAAATAAAAGAAGAAGATGGAATTGTCGTAATAGATTTTGGAAGAAAATACACAAATTTAAGTTTATTATTTTTAGTTGCGAAATTATTTTAAATTATTTATTATAATATTATATAATATTATAATTAATGGATAGTATAATACAAAGTTATTTAGATTATTTACTAAATGTAAAATTAAATAATGAAATTATTGAAAATAATAATAAAAAAAATTTTCTTGAATCACAAGTTCAAAATATTTTAAAACAGAATCCTGATATTATTAGTAAATCTGTGTATAATCAAATTGGTGGTGATTCATTGGGTAAAGAAGATTTAGATAAGATCAGAAGATTAAATGAATTATTTAAAGAATATACATCGCATATTAAAAGTGGAGCAACTGCTTTAGATATTAATAAAGTTAAAGATTTACTCACAAGTTTAAAACAAAAAGTTAGTGAGAGTTCAACAACTTTGAATCAATTAGTTTTACCTCAATATATGCCACAAAATTTGGAAACAGTTTTATCAACTATTTCGAATAATACATCCGGTACAGGTTTTTTTGAACAAATGAATCAATTATATAAAATCAAGATCCCGTCTAATTCACTAGATCCTGATTACACAAAATACAAAAATTTATTAGGACTTTTACAAAAAACTTTAGATGACTACACAACAGCACAAAAAAACAGAACAGTATTTGACGAAGCTCAACAAAAAGAAATTTTAGCAAATATTGAAGCACAAAGAAAAGAAATTCAGAAAAATATGAAAGATATTGACACATCTATTAGAATTATTAAAGATACTAATTTTAACATAGAAAAAAGTTTTAAAAAAACTACACAAATTAACCAAAAAGCGTTTTTTGATCCAAATGATCCTAAAGAAACTGATATTAATGAAACTGAAAGAATATATAATCAATTAATATCTACCGATCCATTAAAAGCGTCATCTGTTCCATCTCCTTCATTAAATTTATTAAATGAAAATATATCAAATTTATTACATGATTTAAAAGTAGAAGGGCAAGAATTTTCTATTGATAAAGAAGATGTATCAAAAATATATGATGCACAATTTGTCGTGGATGATAAAACTGGAAAAATTAGTATTGAATCAAAATATAACAAAAAAGAACGTAGTGATGCAATAAAAAGATTAACTGGTGGTGCATTAACTATAGAAAGAGAAGTTATGGAGTTTACACAAGAAGCAACAATATTTAAAAGAAAATTTGATGAATATAAAGTAGAATTATCTAAATATAATTTTTTACAAATCAGACAAATTTATCACACTGTTTATTCTTTGATGGTTTTAACAAATTCAATATATAATGTATCAAATTATACAATTTTTAAGAATGTTGGCAGAGGTACTGTTAATTTTTATTTACGTATTATTAATAATATTTTTGACGATTTAGAAAATCCCAGAAAATTTAAAGATCCTATGGTTGCAGAAATTAGAAAGAAACACTATGTAACTATTGTAAAATTAAAGTATTTTTTAGAAGATTTAAACAAAAAATTTACTACTTCATCTAAAAAACTTAGAATAAGTGCAACTGACCCATATATTAAAAACATGTTTACACTATTAAGTCATTTTAGAAGATTCTTAGAAGACTATAGTATTCAAGGTTTAAGTAAAGTAAGTATTTATGCTAGAATAAACTATATCAAGGGTAGAAAAACAGAAATTGAACTTAATAGTAATATAAATGATTTTGCAGATTATCAAAAATATGCAATGTTCTTTTCAGATACTGAAAGATTAACTACTAATGAAGGATATGATTTTCAAACCTTATTAAGAAGCGATATTCCTAAATTATTAGATACAAATAAAAATCCAGAAGAAACTGCAAAATTAAAAAAGATAGACGATATGATAAACAAAAAAACTACATTACTTGATCGTGATGATAGATTAATGTGGGTAAGACGCGATACTTGTAATACTAAAGATAAAAAAACACTAGAACAACTTCCACCACTTCGTGCAATTAATTTTACTGAAGTTTTTGATTCAACACAGTATGCCCATAACGAAGATATTTCACGTTATATGAATTTAGCAAGTAGATTAAGTACTGGTAGTGGTATATGTTTAATTACATACGGTTATTCTGGTACTGGTAAAACATATACACTTTTCGGTAAAGTTGATGAAGGTAAAGAAATTAAAGGTTTATTGCAATCAACATTATCACAACTAAACGGTTTAGTTGGTGTACATTTTAGATTATTTGAACTATATGGTTACGGGTTTTCCCATCCTGATTATTGGAAGAATGTAGATAAAACTCCCCGTATTAATGACATTAGTCATAAAGTATTTGAATATAAATTAAAGAACTTCGGTTCAGAAGGTTTAGGTATAGATACAATAGAAGAATACTCTGCAGATCAAATACATAATTTTATTGACCATATTCAAAAAGTACGTGGGCACGATTTAAATAGAGAATTTGAAAACTTCTATGATAATAATACAGAAAAGGGTCACGATGCTGATTGGTTATTTCAAACAAGCAAAACAGATGATAGAATTACACCGATTGCAACTCCAGATAGTTTAAAATCACAACAACCCCCACAAACTCCACCAGCAAAACTTAATTATGCTTTCATAGATGGTAAAAATGTTGAAGAAGTTTTTGGTAAATTTTCAAAATTCACAAATGAAGTTGATAAGGCAAGAAAAACTGGTAAAAGTAGTGATACTACTAAAGAAGAAGATTCAATTAAACGTATCAGAGATACACCAAACAATATTGAATCTTCACGTTCAGTTTTAGTATATGACTTTATATTAGGTATAAAAGAAGAAGGAAAAATTAAATTAGTATCATTTTTAATTATCGATTTACCAGGTCGTGAAGAAATTGGTAAAACTTTCGTTTCACCATTTGAAACAAGTGCTATACAAGATGCTATTAGATTTGGATATAATAAGATGTTGGAAAAAGAAAATACACCTACTCTTGGAAGTACTATAAATCCTAAAACTATTGATGAAATCGTAAAAACTATAGATACTGCAATTGAAAAAGATACTACTGAAACGGCTAAAAGATGGAGAAAAAAAATAAATCAGGCACGTGAACCAGGTCAAAGTGGATTGAAAAAAATTATTAATGATTTAAAAATTGTCGAAATTTATGACAATATGAGAGAAATCTATGGTCAAGGACAAGTTACTAGTAAATCGGAAAGTATATATAATTTTGATATAAAATCTGCACAAACTCCAGGTAGTTATATATACGATTTAATACAAACAGAAGGTAATGCCGATACATATATACAAGAAATTAGAATGTTATTGTTATGTATGACATTAAATCCATTATGTGTACCATTATTCGCTCATAATATTCTTAAGCAATTTGTAAAAGATAATCAGTCAGAAATTGCAAAAATACATAATATTCCAATACGTATGTCATTTAAAATACAACAAAAAGGAAAAGACACATTTACAGAGGAACCTAGAGATTTTACAATAGGCGATGAACCTATTAATTCTAAAGGTACAACATTAAGTCATTTTTTTACTGATGATAAAAGCGGCAAAATTAATTTCTTTGATGACCCTCCACAAGATAAGAAAGGTATTGGTTATTCTAGTGTTTTCAAGAATAGACAAATTAAGATTGTATACTATATTCATTTAATGAATAGATTAATCTTATTAAACCGTACAGATTTAATAAAGAAATTATATAAATTGATAATAGATCATAAAATTAATAAATTATTAGAAATACAAATTAATGCCTTTACAACCGCTAAAGAGGTACAAGATTTTATTAAATCATTAATTGAAAAAAACTTTAAGGGTCAATTTTTGAAAGAAAAATTAATTGAAAAAGATATATGTACTTTTAATGAAAATAATGAAGCTACATTAAAGTCAGAAATTTCAGACGACCTTAAAAAAGAAATTTATAGTATAGTTAAATATGATTACTTTATTAATGGTTTTGAAGGGTTATACATCAATGAAAATATTATGGGTTTAATCAAATATTTATCTGACAAAAGATTAACTGGTAAAGATAATCAAAATGTAGATGAACAAGGAGAAAAATTAAATTTCCAAACTCAACAAAGAATAGCAAGACTTATGTTAATATCAAAAGATGTTATTCCACCACAAGATGAAAATACACAAGCTTCTCATAAATATGACAAATTAATAGTGGAAATATTTAAGTTAAGAAAACAATTTTTAAAAATATTAGAAGTAAAGAAAGATGAATTGAACGATTTTAATAGAGTAGAAAAATTAACTGTAACTGAGAGAAATAATGACAAATCATTTATAATGTTAAAACAAAATTTATTAAAAGGATATGAAAGTTTTATTAAAACTACTAATACTGATTATCAAAGAACATTTAATGAATTAGTTAATGATAAAGAAGGTGTTAAAAATTATTATTCAACAAATATTAGTAATATTAATGATGAAAGTAAATTAAATTTGGCAAAATCAGAATTAAAACAAAAAAGTATAGAATTTATTAAAGATGTTAAAAGTAAATTAGATAAACAACTTGAAGAAATTGAAAAATATAACAAAGAAAGAGATTATGCTATGGCTGTTGCAGATTTATATAATAAATTATATGCTGAATTTATAAAACCCTCACCTAGATTTGAGAATCCTAATACAGCATATTATCTCATTGAATATTATAAAAATATAAGTAAAAAGGAAGGAGAAATAAAAAATATTGCAATGATTATCAGTAATACAATTGATGGTATTGGATATGATACAAAAACTATATTTACCCAAAGTAGAGGTGATTTAAGTATAACATATAATAATATTAATATTAAGGAAAATCCATGTAGTAATATAACTGCAAAAATTTGTACATCAGACGAATGGAATTCTTTACCAATAAACACAATCAGGTTTAATACACTTAGTAATTATTCAATTGGAGCACTATTTGTATATTTGCAAAATTATTTACATAAATATTATATCTCAACAAAAGGTTTATTGAATGAATCAATCTTATCAACCTTCTCAAATAAATTTTCTGTATTAAATGAAATTTTACCAACGACAAGCGATTTTAATGGTACAAATGATTATAAATGGGATATGGCTTTAAGCATTAGTCCAACAAGAGCTGGTGGAAAAAGAACATTTTCATATGAAGATTTTAATGACTATATTAAAAAAGTTCATGCTGCGCGTACAGAAGCAGTTAAATTTTTAGGACAATTACAAACAGAATTAGAAACAATACCTCAAAATATATCACCAGATTACAATTTATGTAAGATAGATTTAGTAGATAAATATTCAAAAGATTTAAATGCACCTTTATCTCAAAAAATCACCTTTAGTACACCTCCAACAGGTCCAGTAGATTCAGACAATGTATTTACATATAAATATAAACAAGTAATTAAATTAGTAGATGAAACAGAGACTAAAATTAGTGCAAGATATACAGAAGATAAAGCAAAAGAGAAGGATTTATTAACCTCAACTATTATAGAATTAAAATCAATTTGCAATCAAATGAGTAATGTAATAGGTTTAAATATTAATTATGGAGATAATAATAATAATGTTTCAATAAAACCTATTGATAATATTGATGGAACCAATTCATTATATAATAATTATAAATACGGAGAACAAGAAGAAAGTGAATTAGAAAAAGAAATATTAGATGCAACAATACAAGTTTCTAATATGCCACAATCTACTAATCAACAAACATCTACTGAAACTATTATTAGTGATTATATTACACGGGGTGATAATTTTTATCCATTAACAGATATGAAGAAAAGATATACAAAACAAAATATAAACAATAATGGTACATTGAAATATAATTCTGTAACTGATCCTGTTAAATTTAGTTAGGGTAAATATTCTTTAATGTATCAGATTTATTTATTAAAACATTTAGAAACATACGAACAACAAAAATTAATGAGGGACGCTTTGTCACAAAATGCAGCAAAGTACGAAGGTGAAATTGCAAGTTTATTTAATATAACTACTGATGAGTATAAAGAGTTTAAAAAAAATTGTGGACATTTATTTAAAGCAGGCATGAGATATAAAACAATTGGAATTGGTGATGAATCACCAACATATAACGGTAGATTATCATTAATAAAAGGTTATGATTATATTAATAATACATATAGTTCATCTAAAATCTTCTGTAAAGAATTTCCAATTATTCAAAACATTTTAGAATCTTATTTACCACCACAACCAACAAAACAACCAGCAAACCCAGGTGAACCTCGAGTAGCTGATGTAGATGCACCACTTGACTTTTCAAAATCATATATAACAGACTTCAAAGTATTCTATCTCTTTGCAAACTATGATAAGAAGAATGCAGGTTTAAGTGAACTTAAATGCAAGAATCAGTATGATTTATTAGAAAACACATTAGGATTTATTGAAGCTATTTACAAATAGATTTGATTAAATAAATTATATTTTTTATAAAATTATTATATAATGGATACTTTTTTATATAATAAATTTTCTACTAATTTGAATAAACTCAAAAAGAAATTAGAAAAAATTAAACAAAAAGGAGGCTTAATTCCATATCCTCAACCAATATTAAATCCTCCTGGTACCATGCCAACTGAAACAGAAGAACCATATTATAATACAATAAATTTTGGCAGAGTATTTAATAATGATGAAATCAGAAATTTCAGTGCAAAACATCTTGAAGGTAGTTTACAAACTTTTTCAGATAGAATAAAACAAGTTGAAAAATTAATTGAAGAGATGGATCAATCAAAATTATCTAGTATGGCTGCAACTCTAACTCCTGCACAATTTACAGAAGTTAAAAATCAATATTTGGACTATATTAATGCATATAAAAATAAGATTATTCAGAAATCATTTTTTGAATTAGACCCTGATTTATATCCTGCAGTATTTTATGAGACAAATACTACTATAAATGAATTTAATGATAAAATTAAGCAACTATTTAACTTATTTGTAGACAAAACAAACATTACTGATGTAGATAGTTTTGCAAAAAATTTAAAAGAAAATATTAAAGAATTAAACACTATTATTGAAAGATGTCATGAATTTGAAGAAAATATAGATAAATATATAAGTAGAATAAATTTATTTTTAGAATGTGATAATAAAGACGCATATAAAAATAACAAAGTATTTTTAACTGAAGAAACTATTAGAGAAAAAAATATTTCTGAATATGATTATACCAGTTTAATTAATTATACAGGAGATATTGATAATATTTTTAATAATAATGTAAGATTTAATAATTTTGTATCATCAATAAGTTCAGTTATTCAACAAAATAAGTTAGGTGAATTACTAATTCCAGAGGGTCTTGATACAAAAAATATCCAAGATGTTTATATTAAGTTAATACAAAAAAAGGCTGCATTTATGTCGTTAGATGTTTTAGATATTTTATCAAAAAAATTTGCTAAAGAAGAAGAAATTAAAAAAAATATATCTTCTTTTATTACTAAAGAAGAATTGGCACCAGTAGAAACAACTCCTACCGTAAAAGAAGAAAAAAAACCCGAAGTAGCTGCAATACCTGCAACATCTGCAACACCTGCAACAACTGTGATAAAAGCAATAGAACCAGGAGCATTTGGATTTGAAAACGAACTTATAGGTAATACTGATAGAAATTTAATACCAGAATTACCTTCAACAGCACCATCAACTCCAGTAGGAACAGAAGAAGTAGGACCAGGAGGACCCGGTTTAGTTGGTGGTGATATATATAATTCAATGTATATAAATCAAGGTACAAGTAATATACTTGCTGAAATAATAACAAAATTTGATGAAGTTAATAAAAAAGTAAATGATTTTAAAGAAAAATATAATAAATTAATTTTGACATTAAAAAGATTGGATTTGTACAAATTTTATTTAAAATTAATAGTATATAACTTATGGGAAAAACAAAATTATGTAGTTTTCAAATATATTAACAAAGGACTATGTCAATATTATTATGGTATATTGGAAGATATCATGGAAAAATTTAAATCAATTGGTGCTATACAAAGAGAAATTGATGATGCAAATGAAAAGAAAATTAATCCAACATATTATGGTATATCATATTTGAATAGATATCATTATATTACTGTTACAAAGTTATATAACTTTTTTAAATCTTTATTAGGATTAGAATTTTTTGATAATAATATGATAATCGATATAGAAGCTTTAAATAATATTTCGTACAATTCATTTTATGCCAAAATGAAAGATAATTTTATGTTATTTAATAATTTTAAAGATATATTAGATTCTTTCAAAGAAACTTTTCAAAATAAAGTTACTATTTATGGTAGAATAAATGATAGAACTGTCCATCCTGAAAAGAATAAAATGTTCACAAAAGATAAAGATAATGGTAGATACTTAAATGTAAATACTGCAAGATGTAAAGCTGATACAGTTATGATACCAAAACAAATTAAATTCAACGAAGTATTTGACACAACATTAGATACACAAACTATTAGTAAATATATGACTATGGCATCACAAATTACAAAAGGTAAAGGGGTTGTTATTATGACCTATGGATATTCAGGTACAGGTAAAACATTTACTTTGTTTGGAAAATATAATTCAATTCCTTCTCTTAGAAAACAAGGTATCTTACAATCTACTCTATCTAATATTATTGGAGTTAAAAAAATAT
>JACCEB010557416.1_pt1 | contig 12985 bp, 8 predicted proteins | sample 7454761 | NCBI WGS metagenome assembly JACCEB01 (sample SAMN15323454, study PRJNA562643) | freshwater metagenome | isolation source: river surface water | place: USA:Blue River Watershed | collected 2017-08-18 | reverse complement strand
GGTTGTTAACAATACCAGACCAATTACAAATATAAATATCACTAAGCTTTTCATTCTAGCCGTGTTGGTAATAATTCCAATTGTCCTTTATATTATATCCATATTATATTAATAAGTACATAGGCATAACGCATTCACAACTCACATTCAAAATGCCATCCCCAACTAAACGTAGTAAGAGCCCGGCTAGAGCCAAAAGTCCGGTTCGGTCCAAATCCCCTGCCAAAAAGCAAATGCAAAAGCAAACAATGCGTGGTGGTAGCGGCGGAGCACTCAGCCAGTTAACCGCCAGTGAAACATACGGCCGACCCCAGAATTTCGACTATCAAGCCTATGCTAACTCCATCCCAGCAGCCGGAAAATCCGGTAACCGCAAAGCCCAGTTAACTGGCGGAGGCGGATTCGGCTCGGAAGGTGAAGACACAGTTACCATTGGTAGCAGTTCCCTGCTATTTGCAGTCGGTGCCATTGTCATCCTAGTAATTGTCGGATTCCTTGTATACACACGATATACCGATGAGCTGATTACCAAAAAGATGGAAGAAGCCGCCGCTATTGCACAGCAAACAGCACAACAAGCCGCTGCCCTAAACGCCAAAGCCAATAACAAGATGCGTAAGATGAAGGGTGGCCGAGCGGAACCCCTAGTTGACATTGAAGCCCATCCCGAACTTAACAGCGCAGGATATAGGATGGTAGGCCCGGATGCCGATAACCCCTCCCTGCTCTCGTATTGGGGCTATCTCACTGACAAGGCATACGAACGCGTTATCAATCCGCTCCTGCCCCCTGAACGTAGCTATGAAAACACATATGGTATCCCGCTTAATATCCCCAGCCGCGATTTCCCAGGCGGATTCCAACAAATCGGCTACTTGTATAAGGACGATATTGCGGACCCGGCAGTTCCGGTTGGTCAAGATTCGCATAGTGTGATTATCCCATTGTTCGGCCAGCCGGTATGGCCAGGTGCTAATAAGTGGAATTATTATATCACTACGGAACGCGGGAATACAGTTAAGATGCCGTTTGAGTATAAGGGCCGGATGACGGATGATGAGCACGGTGTGGATGAGATATATGATGGCGACGAGCTCACTATTAAGGCGTATAATGGCAAGTTCAAGACCAAGATTTATAAGTATGATAAACCGCGATATATCCCGTATGTGTATTAGGGTTGTTGTGACATAAATTTAGCCCATTTAACACTGCGTTCGTGGTGTTTATGTTCCTTGTATTTGTTAATCCTGCTAATTATTATTTTTTTATTAACATCTATATCATCCTTTATTTGGTTCATGTATTTCTTAAAATAGGCATCGAATGATTCATCTTCGGTGATTTTGCTTTCATCTGCTTCGTCGCTATCCAGTCCGTGGGCTCTAGCCATCCTTTGAATAGCCTGATTCTGTTTTGATAAATCGTCTTTAAATTTCTCATAGAATGAGTTAATATATGCTATTACATTACTAGTGGTTATAGTTAGTGCATCTTTAGTATCCATAATTTCCACATCTCCATTCCGATTAACTATAGTGGACTTCCTGTTTCGTTTGTCAGACTCTACTATATTACAGTTTTCAGGTAGCTCCATGATGGCCTTGGCTAGAGCCGGAACTGCATCGACGCCAAGACTGAGAATTCTTACTATATCTGCATCTGAAATATGGCGTAGGTTCTCTTTGCCCATTGGATTTATATGGACTTCCTGGATATATAGTGCGTTATTGTTTTGTGTAAGATGGTGTTCAACATGATTATCTATAGATAGATTATTATTATTTCCATCTAGCAATGTGCTACAGTTGTTGTTGTTCTTTGTAGTTCTATGTGATTGTACACAAGTATTCTTAGCGTAAGAGCGTGCTTCTGTAAGTTTTCCAGCGTTAGTATTATTTGTTAGGCTTGAATCTGATAATACATTGATGTTCTTGCATCTGCCATTTTGATGTCTAGCCAGAGAGTAACATGTGGTAAACTTATCTCCGCAAAGACTACATTTATTAACCTTAGGTCTACCAATTTTAGCTTTTTTAACTTTTAGCTTATGTTCAGTATTTACAGTATTTTTTACATCTGAAGATAAATGATGTTTTGCAATATGTGTACGTAGGGATGAAAAGTGTTTATATGTATTTGAACATTGTTTGCATTGATATCCATCACGGTCATTCTGTTGTGTATCATCATCTACATCAGTTTTTTTTAATTCACAATTAAATTCACTTAGTAAATCTATTCTGACATCTATAACTCCATTATAGGACTTACTTGTAATATTACTACGCTTTGTTTTTTTATTAGTTGTATTTTGTTTAACATCTTGTTTAACTATTTCATATTCGCATTCATTCACTACATAATTTAAATAATTCATTATCATATGATTATGTTCTTCATTATCATACAATAAACAATGGCAAACTTTATTACCTACTAAGCGTAATCCGCGACCTATACATTGTGATATATCCCACATTGATAGCCGCGGATCTGCAAATACTATACTATCAACATCTGGAACATCCACACCCATATTTATACGTTTACATGTTATTATCACTATTGGCTCTGTGTATGTTTTAAAATCTTCTAATACTTGAAATGAATCTTCTCCAAAATACGTTACTACTTTAAATTCAGAGTATCCACGTGTAGTAATAAGTTCCTGTAATTCATATCCGTTTTGCTTGGAATTTACAAATACAATACATTTACACCTTTTGTTTAATGTCATAAAATCATATAAGCCCTTTGCCTTGTCAGTAAATTCACCACCAGATGCACTGCATGCTTTATTCTCGGCTATCCTACAAATTGAGGATTCAAGCTTGGCTAGATACCCTAGACGTATAAGCTGACCTACAGATACTATATTTACTAAGGGTCCATAGTTTGCGCTACCATTTTCTTGATGTTCGTAAGGAGTAGCAGTTACAAATAATCTTCGTTTAACCCGGGTGTCGCAAAATACAATGCTGTTAAGTACAGAGTCTTTATCTGTTTCATCGCCTGGGTTTTGTCCAGCTAAATAATGTGCTTCATCCATAATTAGGAAATCTATACTTGTATTATTCATCTGGTCAATCATTTCCATAATCCTGTTAATAGATTGATATGTTCCGCTAATTATAATATGTTTGCCTTCATTTCTGGCTTTTAAGAACTCCTTACTAGATTTCAAATAAGATATATCACTATGAACAATCACTGGCGTAAACTGAAATGGCTGTAGAATGGCTAAATACTCTGGATTGATTATTTGCTTAGTGATATCAATACGTGGGCTTAGACATACAATCAGCAACGGTGTTGTGGGTTCGGATTGCTCTGCACTAATTATTTTTTGAATAATAGACATTATTATTAAATTTTTACCAGAACCAGTAGGTGATTTCATTAAACATCTATCATAGTCTTCATGTAATAGTTTACTACATTGATTAATATATTCAAGCTGATAAGGTCTAACCTTAAATTCTTTAGTTAATTTAGCTACTTCACTATCGTTTATAACACTATATGGATTATTAATATTAGATTCCGTATGGTTATTATTGTGTAATATGTCTTTACTTTCTAGTTCTATTTTTGGTAATCGTAACTCTATACCTTCATTTAAGAGTGCTATCAATTCATCATCATATCCAATCCTGTTAATTATATGGTTCAATATTTGTTCATGTGTAGTATAATTAGGATTATTTTTTACTACTTCATTTATTACATTAATCGCGAGGTCCATGTTTATTTCTGATTTATGTATATGTTTGTATATGAAAATATTATATATACATGAATAAATTTAGTTTTAAGCTTTACAATTTTCAAAAACAAATAATAAAATCAAGTCAAATATTATCTATTATCAATCTACGTTTTATATATCCAAATGTTTCATGATTTATGTTATTTATAGGTTTATCTATAAATTCAGATGCAGTTTTAAAAACAATTGGTTTATTACTATGTCTTGTAGGTATTTTGAATACAGCAGTACCAGCTAGTTCATTTAAAGGATGTAGTTCTAGCCAATTATCACTTGCGTCCCATAGTCTATGAATCCGCATATCAATTCTAATTCCATTATTCGGGTCATCTTGTTCGTAAGATTCACACATTGAATAAGGGACTATATGAGCAAATTCACATAATTTAGTATTAGAACCAGTTACTGGACAAGCATCGTAAATTTTACTTAATCCTAATTTAAATTTATTTGTGTTTCTTGGCATAGTTGATATGTATTTATTAGCAAAAACATCATTTCTAATTTTATCATATATAGCTTTGTATTTGGGAATAGAAAGAACAAATCGTAGTTCATGTGATGAATATGTTTTGTGAATATTAGATAATATAGTTCCTACATTGTCATAATTAGTATCTAGCTTAGCTTCTGAATTTGAATATGTGTTTAGGGTGTTAATTAATGTCATTATGATTACTATGTTTATATTTAATTGGTATATAAGAACGTTTGTTTAATATATTTAATTAAGTATAAAATCTAATGGCTAGAAAGTCCAATCCGGTAATAATAAAATATCGTAACATATAATAACAATCGTATATATACACTAAACAAACCAAGCGAATAACCAGAAAACGCTAATTAACAATATGGATTCTAATTGTGTCTTACTTTGTACAGCGGCGGCTGCCTTATTCGGTAGCATGCTTTATGTTAGCCTCAATCCTACTAACAAGGTGGTTCTAGCCAGGTTCCTCAATACTCTGACCCCCGATCTCCAAGCAGTATATCACAAGTCTAGCCGTGAGCGTATGCAAATCTACCTGGTAGGCCTAACTATCGGTCTGTTACTCGGGTTCATCTATCTCCGGCAATACGCTACACAGGGGGTAGTCCGAACTTGCGGTTTTGTATTCATTGTACTCTCGGTAACCTACTTGTTCTATTTCCTGTGGCCTAAATCCGTATACCTTGTCCCGCTGCTAACTACACAGGAACAGCGTGCAGGATGGCAAGACGTTTATCGCCATATGCAGCGCCGTCACTATATGGGTATGGTTCTCGGAGCGGTTGCTTACTTGCTTGTGAGCCAATTATAAACCATGTATAATATAAAATGCCAAATGCCAAAAAAAATAAATTTGGGAGTTGGCAAATTAGCCCTTAATCTTCAGCGACCAAAGAGTTCCGGGTTTGGTGGCTAGATAGAATTTCTTTTCTGCCAGCTTGCTAAGTTTGCGATTAAGGACTTCGTCCTTAACAGTAGCGTCCATGAGGTGCTGCCAGCCATTCGGGGTTCTAGCCAAGCATCCGAGTTCCATATTATATTTTGCGATTTGTTCAATCACATTATCCCGGTTATACGTCACTAATTCCTTCAACTTGGCTTCCAAGTCGCGCTTGAAATCGGCCTCTAAGACATAGGGAAACGATGTCCGAGACTTACCAGTATCCCGCAGACCCTCCTTAAACTCCGGAAACCGCGCTTTAAGCTGCGTAATTATCATGAGGCAGTCTTGGTCAACTGATTTGACAAGGGTGTAGGGTTTGACTGTATTGATTTTGTGGAACAGTGCGAGTGTCCGTGGGCTATCTTTGTGGTCGCTCTTGTAGTTATGGATGACCAATGGAATAAGGTTAAGGAACCCGGCGCCTTTTTCGATGATGATGGCTTTGAGAGCTTCAAGCCGATGATGACCATCAATAAGAATAATGGTTCCATCTTCAAATTCGCAAGTGATGAGGACTCCGATGATTTCGCGGGTTTCCATGATACACTTGGCTAGAGCCTTAACATGGTCACGGTTGAGTTCTTGATTATAGTTATACGATGGAATGGTAGATACAAAGACACTTGGTTCAGTTGGTGTCCAGATTTCGAATGCCGAAAATGCATGGAGTAGTGTACCGAGTAGTTCCCGTCGTGCGGCTTCCGATTCATCAAGGTCTTGACTACGGGCATCCACGAATGTATCGCCTTCTGCATCTGGTTCTAGGCCGGAATTGGTAACCTGGGCGTAGGTTTGCGTCAGTGTCTTGCCAGGTTTGTTAATGCGGATTTGCAGCTTTGTTGACATGTTAGTTTAGTAGGGCCTGATTAATAAGGATAGTTTATTACAAAATACTATTCGGTTCTATGATTTACTATAAAAACTGCATTGATAAAAAACAATTTTTATGTTTGGTGTTGGCAATTATATTGCTAATATATAATAAGTACTGTATTAATTCATACCATCGCAAATGGCATCTGCAAATAGTCCTATAAATATTGATGCGTCGGCTACAGAGACGTATATATTAAATTTCATGAAAGAACTAAAACATACATTTCCACCCATAAACTTAGAATCAGGAACACAAGTAAATAGTGCCGCTGTAAATTTAACAATTAATGCACTAATTAGCGTAATTAAAGAACGCCGTGATGCAGTATATACATACCTACAAGGTTATATAGAACTCACAGAATATAACTATAATAAATTAATACTATTGCTAGATGATGATAGTTTATATCAATTGTTTACATATGCTCTTGAGCAAAATTTACATTTATTATATTTGGCAACATATGGAGACTTAGTTAATAATGCACAAAATCGCATATATATAGGTATCTTGTTAAAGTCAGATGAAAGTCATCATCTTGGCTATCATAAAATATATAATGGCCCTCTATTACTTGGTATACTTATCGAGATTATGAATTCAGAAATGCTAGGTGCATATAGATTTAAACCAAATATGACAATTGATACTGCCATATATGATTATATATTTGAAAACAAATTGATGGAACCAGTTATCCAGGCACGTCATAGTATAAATACACAGTTAATGAGTCTTGTACCTGAGGGAACTAGTTTTGATGCTATATATTCAGGTGAAGCATTGTCAGGTATAGATGATGGTATTAAACGTACACATTTTGACTATCATGGTAATCTTATCCCTAATATAAGACAGGTGCCTGAAAATAAGATAATTGTTATAATAACTCCGTTAAATAGGGTTGCCAAGTCAACATATTCAAAATTGGAAAAATTTATAATACAAAATATATTTCATAAATCAAATATAGTAAAATTTATTAATAATTATACATGTTATATTGATTCAATTGTGACAGCGGATGGCATAAAAGATTGTGTATTATATGGTCTACAAGTTTTTTATCCTGGTCAATACTATTTTGACATAGGGTTAACATTTGCAGAAAAAGACAAAGACAGTTTTTCATTTATGGGTACATATACTTATACACATTCTCAAAACCCTGATACAGTACCTAGTTTATCTTACAGGCATAATAAATCATATGTACATACACCACTATCTGAGTTAATAAATGGCGATTACTCGGATATTCATGAGAAAAATAATAGTATTGAGGTAGTGTTTGTTACATCTTGTCGCACATTTAGTCAGGGTCATATTGATAACCATGTTATAGAATTAATGTATCGATATAACAAAATACATAATTTAATTAATGACACTATATGCCAGTGCGTACAACCAGTTGAACCAATTAATACTCATGTATCACTGACAACGTGTGCTTATAATATGGGTGATATGTACAGAAAAATAGATGAAAGTAAGATTAAGAATGAAGCAGATAAAACAAGTTTAATGTTCAATAAGCGCTTATCACCAATGCGTAAACGTAATTTATTAAATAGTAATTCTAGTACATTAAACTCCAACTTAGTTCTTAAATATCATAATAGAGTATTAAATGCCCTAATTTCTGAGATACCTGATAAAAACGAAAGTAAATTATATGGAGACATAATTCAAATTCTTAATGAAACACCGGAATATATAAATGAAATATTAAAATTAATGTCTAATATTCCACAACCGAAAATTATTAGTTATAAAAAAATAATAAATTTACTTAATCATATTGTTGTTAATGACGAATATGAAGCAATATTTTTAAATATTGCAGAGATACCTGATGAAGATACATATCCATTATCAATTGTATTTGCTATATATAATTTATATATTAGTAATATATACAATTATAGGTCTATGCTTGATTTGAATACAATTTATGATGCTATTGATACAATTGTTTACATGTATTATTTATTACTCAAAAGAATATCAACCATACAATATAAATTATTAAAAATACAGTCTGAGTACGTAAGTATTGCAGATAATACAAAAAATTACATATATAAATTATATGATTGCATATTTAGTATATTTAAAACAATATTTAATTTCTATAAAATATGTATTGATAAGAGTTATGAATTACAATCTAGCCAACTTTACACCCTTTATATAAATACAGTTATTTTTATATGGGAAAACTACAATCCTATATTTGTAATTTTGGCAATATTTAACCTATACCAAGAGAATCCACAAATCATAGATAATCCTATGTTTAGCCATATATTAGCTACTTTAAAAATAAGTAAGCCAGTTATGAGCAATAATGCACTAATTAACTTATACGCAAAAAACAGTAATATATTGTTGATACTGTACAAAAAATTAGTAAGAAATACAAAAACAAATGTTCAACCAGTGACACAAAAAATTGGAAAACGTAAATCTGCTAATAATTTAGGTACTTTAATTGTAAATACTAAAAAGGCAAAAACAATCCAGCAATCACAATATAAATTTAGTATGCATAACATTCTAATATTTGCAAATGAAAAATTTATCAATTCTAGGAAAGATTTTGCCAATATTGTAGCAGATATACTAGATAAAATAGATACAATAGATATAAATAACTCATCTAAATTTAATTATGATTCACTAATAGAAACTATGTTAACTTCTTCTGAAAACATAGAATCACCCGAATACCCCCTATCTGAATATGAACCCACTGCCATTAATGTAAATATAGTTAGCACAGATAATCTTGCTGAAGAAGAAATAGATATGCCAGGCACACCTATTTATCAAGGCCTATCACCTACATATTCAGATTCATCACAGACGTATCAAGGCCTATCACCGACATATTCAGATTCATCGCAACCTAATTATGAAGCAGCTACTCCAATGCCATTAGATGAAGAAGAACGTGAAGAAATGGAACTAAATTCATAAAAAAAATAATAATAAGGTGTTAATTTACTGGCTTAAAATAGGTCCGTAGGTTATCAGGTGCCCGGATGGTAAATCCAGCAGCATTAGGATGACCACCACCACCAAGTGCTTGTGCAATCTTGGAACAATCAATATCATTGGCACTATCCGAGCTACGCAGGCTTACCCACCATTCGTCCGCAGCATAATCATATTGCCATGTAACACTAATCTTGGGCATGGTACCATCCGCAAATGGTCGCTCCATAAGTCGGTTACCGAGTTCAGACCTCAGGGCAGGTAGTGTAGTAGCCAGCCAAGTAGGCAACTGGCGACCATCCGGCATGTGGAATGTCACCTGTTTGGCCCCTGTGGTGGCGTTAGACAACACTTTATTTTCGTATTCTTCAATTGTAACTGCATAAGGTAGCAGGGTTGTTTCAATTAAGTCTCTAACCGATTGGGCGTTGGGTGTACACTGATGTAAATTGGTCAATGCCGGGAAGTTAGATAGATATCCTAGGTTGAACAGCGCACTATTCACATTCTTACTGTTCGCCATTTTCCAGGTCCACAAATCACGGTCGGCAATGTAATTTAGAAACCAAGGAACCGGTTCATTTGGTGGATTTACATATTGCCAAGCAATTTGACATCCGGACCTAGCCATATCAAATACGATAGTGAGGTTGTCGGGCATTCCAGTGAGCGAAAGCCCGTTTACAATTTCATGATTAGTCTTGTGATGGTCGAGTACAACAACATGCTTGGCTAGAGCGCATACCTGCAGGAGAGCATCACGTTTAGGCATAATATCGACAAAGTATACTACCCTTCCTGCAACATTATCGGATGATAATATGCGTGCATCTTTGAAATCAGGGGTAGTTCCACGGTATAGGGCTTTGGGGAATCGGTTATGGACCGCCCATGCCCCGGCTAGACCATCGGAACACGGGTTATGATATATTACGAGATTAGGTTCTGGGATTTGTGTCATTTTATTTTAGTATTATTGGTGTTATTGGTTTATATAATATTGTTAATGTTAAGCTGTTATTGTATCACAATTAGTGTCTAGCCGTGGAAAACAATTTTTAAATCTGGATTAAAATTAAACATAAGATTATCCGGCGGATTAAGTTTGTAGGCGAAATTCAACATGTCAAAAACCAAAAAAAGGCAGGCATCATCCGCGGAATTAGATAAAGCCGCATATTGCAAATATTCAGAAGAATTTAATAAAGAATCCGAGCCTGATATACTGGGAATACTTACTGAAAAACATAAGATAAAAGGTAAGGATATTCGTCACACAATTTCCAAGGTGCCACGTGCGTACCCCGATACATGCACCGAAATTGACGTATGGAAATATGAGGTTATGCGTAATGGGAAATTGATAACTTCCGAAAATCCGATTACCACCAACCCCAAATATGCCAAGGTTCCGGAGCTACCGTGTATTATAAGTTGTTCTCTCTTTGGTAGTGATAATAGATATATTGACGGAATCGCAAAGTTCTGTGATAATATAAAAACCATTGGTTTATTAGCGCAGTGGGATTTAAGGATATATATTGCTAGCCCACGAGATGGGGATTATGCAAGTAAAGCCCTGACAACTTCACCGGATATCCAACGTAAGTTACTGGATTTGGGTGTGGAATTAGCTCATGTTGATAACCACAATCCAAATGGTTATTCCTTGGAAGGTACTTTTTGGCGGTTTCTAGCCATACAGGAACGTGCTCGGATTATAATACGCGACGTTGATTATATAATAACCGCTATTGAACTAATTGCTATAGCGGACTGGATTAGGTCAGGTCTCAGATGGCACCGTTTGCTACTCACTGTTTGTCGGTATGCCCCTTTACTGGCCGGTTCTTTTGGTGTTATTGGTGGTCCGGATGTAGTACCCGACCTTCTAGCCAAGATACGCATATATCCATATAAGAAGAAATATGGTGATGATGAAGTTTTCTGCCGGGAATATTTCTTATCAGAGGCCATTCGCACAGATAGCATATTAACAAGTAACTTACAATATCCACTGTATTTAACCAGTCGTTGTCAATTACATAAAGATGCTATTCTATACCCAACGACAAAATACATCACGCGTATCACTGGAATCCCAGCGAATAAATTGAAATCACGGGATATTAACATGCAAGTGGACTACAATAAACAGCGGCCTGCAAATACATCACTTGGCCTATTTAACAAATTGGGCCAACTCGCTGCTAAAACTCTTAACCTTCCTGCCGAAAGCTATGCACACCATTTTGACAACTACACGAAAATCACCATTAAGAGCAAATCCAAAACAAAAAAATCAAATAAGTAATCGGAGTTTTACTAAATGCTCCTATTCACGCTCATATCTAGCCGTGATAGTTTCCAGGAACTCAGGGAAGTTGTCTAGCCGGACGCGCATACCACCAATGTCCACAACTCGGTCTTCTTTATTTTGAACAAGTTTTCCTTCCTGTAGCAATTGCCGAATTCGCCGACCTACATTTTCCACTTCCGCATAAATTCCGTCCAGGAGGGGCATAACCACGTCCTCGTCTCCCGGTCCTAGCTTAGCCAACCTGGGCTGTGCATACCGGTTCACTACATTGGCTAGACCGGTTTCTACCTGTCGGGGGTCAGTGAATAAATTGAGCTCATTAATCTTGGCAATAATCTGCTTCATACGTTTAGTCTCATTCCCAGTTAGCGAACATTCAGCGACATACCGGACAGCGTTAGGGTCAGGTAGGGAACCAGGAGTATCCTTGGCTAGATTGTGAAGCAACCATACATTGCCCTTGTCATCCACCTGCATTACATTGTAATTAATCGCGAATATTGTCAACTCCCCGGCTGGAAGGCTACCCTCTGGTATATCTGCACCTGGCCTCATGGTAAATGTGAATCTAGGGTCATGCAAACCGCTAAAGTTACATGAGCCGGACGGCTGTGCGAAATTCTCCGGTTCTAATGCAAATGACAGGGTACTAATGGGGTTATTATCCGGAACGGAATCATGTACCTTGAATGGTTCAACTTGTGTAAAATAATCACTACCGAGTTCAGGCACTCGGTCCCGGCCGTCGAATGTCAATTTGGCTTTGGAGTAATACACTCTAGCCGAGGGGTCATCATATGTCCGGTCGGTATAATTAAAAAAGTCATTTGCCTCAATGTGTTCATTGGACCGCATGACCCATAAAAGCTCGGTGACAGGATACCTGTAATTTCGCATGCTTATATTCAATGCAGCGGAATTGCCCTGAATATTGAATGAGTGATACTGGGTCTGGGTAATTAGGTACATTTGGCGTTTGGCTTCCAGATACTTAACACGTTCCTCAGGTTCCAGAATGACATAGTCAACCAGCAAGCTGTGTTCGGTTATGGATAGCCCGGCTAGAGTACTATCTGGCAAACTTACTGGTGGGTCCCCTGGGTCAGTAGTATAAATCAGGAGGTCCTTTATTGACCGGAATTCCACTATGAGCTCAATATCCGTGTTGCGCATGGCAATCAACGGCAAGCACATTCCGGTATTGTCCTTGGTATTCGCGTTAACATTTTGGCAAAACCAGAACAGAAACGGAATGAAAACCACACCACCTTTGAAATTAGTAGCGGATTGTGTAGGAAAACGCTTTACCATCGTATTGTATGTGTTGAGTTTACCTGGTGGGATACTGAGTTTACTCCAGATGTCCATCCATTCGCCAGTTTGGGTATCGATTATATTACCGCCGATTTTAAGCTGTACTTCCTTGATAAGCGCGTTACCCACACCGTTAGTGTAACCTACACTGTAACCGTCGACACTTAGGTCGGCAACATTCGGCAGGTTTACTTGTAATACCATATTAGTGATTAGGTCACCATATCGCCCATTTTGGTCAAACCGGAAACTCACGCGCT
>JACCEB010419540.1_pt1 | contig 13001 bp, 11 predicted proteins | sample 7454761 | NCBI WGS metagenome assembly JACCEB01 (sample SAMN15323454, study PRJNA562643) | freshwater metagenome | isolation source: river surface water | place: USA:Blue River Watershed | collected 2017-08-18 | reverse complement strand
TCTTCCTCACCCTCGTATTGCACGGGGTAGAAGAGGAGGCCGTTGTTCTTCTCGTAGACCGGCAGCACGGATTTGCGGGAGACGGAGGTCCAGCAGCCGAAGGTGACGGCGACCTTGTCCTGCTCGAGGAGTTGCTTGGCCTTTTCGGCGAAGAGCGGCCAGTTGGAGGCGCCGTCGACGACGACGGGCTCGATCTTCTTCCCGAGCACGCCGCCCTTGGCGTTGATCTCGTCGAAGGTGAAGAGAAGGATGTCGCGCAGCGAGGTCTCGCTGATCGCCATCGTGCCGGAGAGGGAATGGAGGACGCCGACTTTGACGGTATCGGCCGCGCGGGCCGTGCCGAGAGACGCGCCGAGCGCGAGAGCGCCGACGCCGAGGAGTGAACCGAGTTTTTTGATCATGTGGAGGTGGGTGTTGAAGGCGGATTGATCCGGGCAAGGCAGCAGCCCGGGCGATCCGCGGGACGGATCGGACGACTGACGGGGAAGGAGGGGAAAGCGGGGTGGCGGCGCGGGGCGCCGGACGGGGAACAAAGCGGGCGGTCGCCGGAAGAGCGCCGCCCGCCGCGAACAGCCGACCGCGCGGGGCGCGGTCGGCGGCGGATCAGAACTTGAAGATCGTCTGGAGACCGAAGAACAGCGCGCTGTCGGCGGTGTGCTTGGTGTAGTCGTAGACGGAGAGTTCGCCGCGGACCGAGAAGTTGTCGTTCACCTTGTAGGCGGGAGCGATCGTATACTTGGTGAAGCCGGCGCCGCCGCCGCTGAGCTTCTCGCCGGAGATGCGGAAGGCGGAATACCAGTTCTTGTCGAAGTTGTGGCCGTAGAACAGGAGCCAGTTGTAGCCCTTGTCGCCGAGGCCGCCGTCCTTGTGGGCGTATTCGACGCCGACGGAGCCGTCCTTGGAGACGTTGTAGCTGGCCCAGAAGTCGAGCATGAGGATCTCGTCGTTCTTGTGGATGACGTTGCCCTTGGTCTCGTAGGCGAAGCCGGCCCAGAAGGTGAAGTCGGTGATGCCCTTGTAGGTGAAGTAGCCCTCGAAGCCGCCGTTGCGCTTGAGTTCGCCGTCGCCCTTGAGGTAGTTGGGACCCGAATACACGGAGTCGAAGAGGCCGAGGCCGAAGCCGACGTCCTTGTCCGAGTAGTCGTATTTGACGCCGCTGTGGTAGCCGGGGATCGGCGCGAGGAAGTCGCCGTTGGCATACGAGATCTGCGTCATGTTCGGGATGTCGAAGGCCTCGTAGCCCATCCAGCTGAGGAACTTGCCGACGGTGACGGTGGAGCCGCCGCCGACGTCGACCGTGGCGTAGGCGTCGAGGACGGTGACATCGCTCGGGGCGCCGGGCTGGTAGTAGAGGGAGACCACGCCGGTGACGGGCTTGAAGGAGCCGGTGAACAGGGTCTTGACCGCATCGAGGTCGAACTTGTCGGTGGCGGGGCCCGGATCGGGATCGGTCGTGCGGTAGGAGCCGACGGCGTAGCCGCCCACGGAGAGCGTGTCGTTGATCTTCACATCAGCGAAGGCGGTCAGCGAGGCAGCGAGGGACAGACCGGCCGCGATTTTCAGGCGTGTGTTCATTGGCAGTGGATGAGGTTATGGTGTGGTGTAGGTCCGGACACGGGTCCGGTTGAGGCGCTTTAGCAGCAACCTTGCCAAGGGCCGCGCACCACCCTGTATGACAAACTTCTGGGCCCCGCCGGGATGCGGAATGAATGACGCTCATGGAACATTTGGCGCGATGCGTGCTCTGTTCATGGCGACTTCCCGCCCGGGGAGTCGCCAACCTAAGCAAACAACCTATGAAGAAAAACCTCCTGATCGTCGGCGCCGCCCTGGTGGCGGCGACGACTTCGACCTCGATCGCCCAGACCGCCCCGGCGGCCACGACCGCGCCCGCGGTGAGCGTGTCGGCCACGGCGTCCGTGGTTTCCCAATACATGTTCCGCGGCCAGCGCCTGAACGGCGCGGGCTTCCAGCCCACCGTCGAGGTCGCCGCGGGCGATTTCACGGCGGGCGTGTGGGGCAACTTCGTGCTCGACGACAAAGTGCCGGACAGCTCCGACCCGGAGATCGACCTCTATGCGTCCTACACGTTCACGCTGGGCAAGGACCTGACGCTGGTCCCCGGTGCGACCGCCTACCTCTACCCGAGCGCCCCGACCAACGCGGGCTTCTACCGCTCGACCTTCGAGCCGAGCCTCGCGCTCAACTGGACGGTCGAGGGCGTGAAGTTCACGCCGAAGTTCTACTACGACACGGTGCTCGAGGCCTCGACCTACGAGCTCACCGCGGGCTACGCGGTGCCGCTGAAGGATCTCGGCACGGAGCTGGCCTTCACCGCGCAGGCCGGCACCTACAAGGCGAAGGAGGCCGCGAACGACGCCTCGCCGTCGGTCAAGGCCTGGGGCGACTACTGGCTGGTCGGCGTTTCGATGCCGTTCCAGATCAACAAGGACTCCAAGCTCACGCTCGGCTGGGCCTACACGGAAGGCACCAATGCCTACACCAAGGCCGGCACCGCGGGCCGCACGCCGAACTCGCTCGCCGTCGGCCGCGGCGTCGTGACGGTCAGCTACTCGATGTCGTTCTGAGTCCGCGGCGTCCGTCCGGCCGCAGCGATGCGGCGGCGGACGCCAAGCGGACAATCCGGTCGGGCGGCACGGCGGCGTGGCGCCCACTGCAACCCTCCCAGGCCCGCACCCGGTGTGCGGGCCTTTTTCGTGTTTGGCGTTGCGGGAGCGGGGGGCGCGGCGCATCTGTTCCGGTCCTCTCCACATGAAAGTCGGAATCGTCGGTGCCTCCGGTTACTCGGGTGAAGTTCTCGTCAAGCTGCTGCTCGCGCATCCGCGCGTGACGCTCGCGGCGGTGACGTCGCGCACCCACGCGGGCAAGCGCCTCGCGGCGGTGATTCCCGCCGTGCGCGGCGCGGACCGCGGGCTGACGTTTTCCGACTCGGATCCGGCGGCGCTCTCCGCGAGCGACATCGACCTGTTTTTCCTCGCCCTGCCGCACGGCGCGGCGGCGACCTACGCCAAGGCGCTCGTCGCCGGCGGCAAGCGCGTGATCGACCTCAGCGCGGACTTCCGCATCGCGGACCTCGCGACCTACCGGAAATACTACGGCGAACACCACGCGCCCGAATTGCTGCCGAGCGCGCGGTTCGTGTTGCCCGAGTTGACGGCCCCGGCCTGGAAGACCGAGGCCAAACTGATCGCCGCGCCCGGCTGCTACCCCACGAGCATGCTGGTGCCGCTGGTGCCGCTGCTGAAGGCGGGCATCGTGACCCGCGAGCACATCGTCGTGAACTCCTACAGCGGCGTGAGCGGCGCGGGGAAGAAGGCCGAGGAGACCTATCTTTTCTGCGAACGCGCCGAGAGCATCAAGGCCTACGGCCTGGTGAAACACCGCCATCTCGCCGAGGTGGAGGAGCAGCTGGCGCTGCACACGGGCGCGCCGACGGTCATCCAGTTCAACCCGCATCTTGCGCCGATGCGGCGGGGCATCGCGACGACCATCACGGTCCCGGGCGTGGCGGGCGCGACGATCGAGCAGCTCTACGCGGCGTGGCGCCTGGCCTACGACGGCCGCCCGTTCGTGCAGGTGCTCGCGAGCGGCGAAACGCCGGACACCGCCCATGTCGTCGGCACCAACCGCGTCGACATGGCGGCGGTGCACGATCCGCGCACCGGCAATTTCGTGATCACGGTGGCCGAGGACAATCTCGTGAAGGGCGCGAGCGGCCAGGCCGTCCAGATCATGAACCTCTGGTGCGGCTTCGACGAGACCACGGGGCTGCTTTGACCGGCGCGCGGCCGGCTGCACCGCGGACCTGCGGGCGGCCGGGGCGGCGGAAACGCCGCGGCGTCAGCTGCGGTAGTCGGCGTTCTCGCTCACGTATTCGTGCGTGAGGTCGCCGCCGATGACCGCGGCGGATGCGGCGCCGTTGCCGATGTCGATCTCGAGCTCGACCGCGCGCTCATGCGGCGGGAAGTCCACCGGCGCGCTGAAAATGCCGTCGGCGGACGGCCGGCTCGTGTAGAGCTCGGCGCCCTTCAGGTGGGCGACGAGGCCGGCCTCCTTGGTCGGGTCGAGCTGGAACACGCCGTCGGCGAAGATCTCGATGCCGCCCATGCGCGCACGGAGTTTGGAAAGATCGGTGCCGGCGGCGTGGGCGCCCACGTGTTTGCCGATCGCCTGGATGAGGCGGCCCACGTTGGGGTCGTTGCCCGCGACGGCGCACTTGAAGAGCGGACCGTTGACGACGGCTTTGCCGAGGGCGCGCGCGAGGCCGAGGCTGGCGGCGTTGCGGACGGTGACGCGGATCACGTGGCGCACGCCTTCGCCGTTGCGCACGACATCCTCCGCGAGATCGCGGCAGACCTGGTGCAGGCCGCGCTCGAACGTGCCCCAATCGTCGAACGGCACCTTGCCGGACGACAGCGCGACGACCGTGTCGGAGGTGCTCGTGTCGCTGTCGACGCTGATGGCGTTGAAACTGGAGTCGACGGCGCGGGAGAGCATCTGGCGCAGCTCGGCGCGGGGCACGGCGATGTCGGTCAGGAGATAGACGAGCATCGTGGCCATGTTGGGCTCGATCATGCCGGCGCCCTTGGCGATGCCGACGATGCTGCCGCCGCCGACGTCGGCGCGGCGGATCTTCGGATACAGGTCGGTCGTCACGATGCCCTCGGCGGCCGGGAGGATGCTGCCGCCGGCGAGGGAGGCCACGGCCTGCGGGAGGGCGGCGATCATGGCGTCGGCGGGCAGCGACCAGCCGATGACGCCGGTGGAGCAGGGCAGGACCTGGCCGGGGGCAATGCCGAGCGCGCCGGCGGCGGCGGCGCAGATGCGCTCCGAGGTGGCGACGCCGCCGGGGGCGCAGACGTTGGAAATCTTGTTGTTGATGATGACGGCGCCGAGCGTGGGCTCGCCGAGGCGCTTGCGGCCGACGATCACGGGGGCGCCGGGAAAGGCGTTGCGCGTGAACATCGCGGCGAAGGCCGTCGTCGGCCGGTCGAGCGCGAGCAGCGTGAGCGTCATCTTCGCGGGCTTCGGCGCCGCGGCGGGCATGAATTCGAAGCGCGTGGTGCCGACGCGGAAACCCGCGGGCAGCGCGGCCTGCGCGGCGAGCCAGGCACGGTGCGCGTTGCGGTCGGCGAAGGAGAGGGAGGTGCTGGGCACGCGAGACAAGTGGGCGGCGTGCGGCGGCGTGTGAAGAAGAAATTTGCCCGGCCGGCGCGGGCGGCCGCGGCGGCGCGCGATATTTTGGTGGAAATGCGCGACGCGTGTGGCTTAGTCCGGGCTTTCTTCCGAACCAGTGAACGCTCTTTTCGTTCTCCACCACCACCGTGCGGCCGCGAGCCGCGCGTCCTGAACGCGCCGATGAACGTCGCCGAAATCACCGCCAAGGCGAAGGTGCTGCTCGAAGCGCTGCCTTACATCCAGGACTTCCGGGGTTCGACCTTCGTCGTCAAATACGGGGGCAGTTTCATGGATGATCCGAATCCCACCGTGCGCTCGCGGGTCGCCTACGACATCGCGTTTCTCGCCGCGGTCGGAATCAACGTCGTCGTCGTGCACGGCGGCGGCAAGGCCATCACCAAGGCGATGGCCGACTCGGGCCTGAAAGCGAATTTCGTGAACGGCCTGCGCGTGACCGACGAAGCCACGATCGCGGTCGTGAAGAAGACGCTGGACGAGATCGTGAACAAGGATGTGTGCGACGCGGTGTTGTCCGCGAAGGGCCGGCCGAAGGGGTTGGCCGGCGACAGCGTGCTCGTCTGCCAGAAGCTCACCACCGACGACGACGGCAACACGGTCGACCTCGGCTACGTCGGCGATGTCACGGAGGTGAAGGTGAAGGTCATCAAGAAGGAGATCGGCGAGGGTTTCATTCCGATCATTTCCCCCGTGGCGGAGGGCTACGACGGCAAGCCCTACAACATCAACGCCGACCTCGCGGCGGGCCGCGTCGCGAGCGCCCTGCGCGCGCGGCGGCTCGTCTACATGAGCGACGTGCCCGGCCTGCTTTCGAATCCGGCGGACCCGGAGTCGCTGATCTCCACGCTCAAGATCTCCCAGGTCGACGACCTCAAGAAGAAGGGCGTGATCGACAAGGGCATGCGCCCGAAGGTGCAGAGCGCGGTGCGCGCGCTGCAGGAAGGCGTGCAGCGGGTGCATTTCATCGACGGGCGCCTGCCGCACTCGCTGCTGCTCGAGATTTTCACCGACCAGGGCACGGGCACGGAGATCGTGCACGGCTGACGTCCGCCGGCGCGGCTGGGCCGCACAGCGGCGGCCGCGAATGGCGGACCGGTGTGAGCCCCGGCCGCCAGTTTTGGTTTTATCCGCGCCGCCCCGCGGGGGATAAACAGTTCCTTCCATGTCGACTCCATCCATCGTCCGCACCAGCACCGCCGAGCTCTACGACGCGCACGTGCTGAAGAACTACGCGCGTTCCGCCCTCACGCTCGTGCGCGGCCGCGGCACGCAGGTGTGGGACGACGCGGGCAACGTCTACCTCGATTTCACGTCGGGCATCGCGGTCAGCGCGCTCGGGCATTGCCATCCGCACTGGGTCGCGGCGGTGCAGCGGCAGGCGGCGGAGCTGATCCACGTCAGCAACCTCTTCCGCAATCCCCAGCAGGGCGAGCTGGCCCGGCGCATCGTCGGCTACGCCGGGCCCGGCCGGGTGTTCTTCTGCAACAGCGGCGCCGAAGCCAACGAGGCGCTGGTCAAGCTCGCCCGGCTGCACGGCGTGGAGAAAGCCGGCGGCGTCGACGGCAAATGCTACAAGATCATCTGCGCGAAAAACGCGTTCCACGGCCGGACCTTCGGCGGCATGAGCGCGACGCCGCAGGAGAAGATCCAGAAGGGCTTCCGGCCGATGGTGGCCGGCTTCTCCTTCGGCGAGATCAACAACCTGCAGAGCTTCGCGGACCTGGTCGACGCGGACACCGCGGCGATTTTCGTCGAGACGATCCAGGGCGAGAGCGGCATCAATCCGTGCACGCCCGAGTTCCTGCGCGGCCTGCGGTCGCTTTGCGACCAGCACAACCTGCTGCTGCTGCTCGACGAGGTGCAGTGCGGCGTCGGCCGCACGGGGCAGTTCTACTCGTTCGAATATGCCGGCGTGCGGCCCGACGCGATCGGCATGGCCAAGGGGCTCGGCGGCGGTTTTCCGATCGGTTCGATGTGGGTGCACGAGCGCCACGCGGAGCTTTTTCATCCCGGCAACCACGGCACGACCTTCGGCGGCACGCCGCTGGCCTGCGCGGCGGCGCTCGCCGTGCTTGACGTGATCGAGCGCGACGGGTTGCTGGAAAAGGTGCGGACGCACAGCGGCCCGTGGCACGCGGCGCTGCGGCAGATGGCGGCGGATTTTCCGCAGCACGTCGCGGCGGTGCGCGGCCTCGGGTATCTCGTCGGCGTGCAGATGACGGGCGACCCGGGGCCGACGCTGGTCGCGCTGCGCGAGCGGGGGCTCTTGGCGCCGAGCGCCGGGGGCAACGTGGTGCGGCTGCTGCCGCCGCTCAACGCGACGGCGGACGAGCTGGCGCGTTCGGTCGAGATCTTCCGCGCGGTGCTGGCGGCCAAACGGTGAGCAGGCCGTGAAATTTTCCCTCGTCCGCGGCGTGCCGCGTGCTAGAACCGGCCGCTTCTTCCCATGAAGCACTTCCTGAAAGAGACCGACTTCACCCGCGCGGAGCTGCCGAAATTGTTCTCCCTCGCGCGCGACCTGAAGCGGACCCGCGGGAAGCGCGGCGCGCCGAAGCCCCTCGCCGGCCAGTCGTGGGCGCTGATCTTTTCCAAGTCGTCGACCCGCACGCGCGTGTCCTTCGAGGTCGGCATCCACGAGCTGGGCGGCAACGCGATTTTTCTCAACCGGAACGACATCCAGATCGGCCGGGGCGAGACGATCGAGGACTCCGCCAAGGTGCTCTCGCGCTTCGTGCACGGCCTGATCGTGCGGACCTTCGACCACCGCGACGTCGAGCTGCTCGCGCAGCACGGCACCGTGCCGGTGATCAACGCGCTCACCGACTTCCTGCATCCCTGCCAGATCTACACCGACGCGTTCACGATGACCGAGCGCTGGGCCAAGGGCACGAGCGGCAAGGCGCTGGTCGATTCGCTGCGGGGCCGGAAGATCGCCTTCCTCGGGGACACGGCCTGCAACATGGCCTACTCGTGGGTGCTCGGGGCAAACCTCTTCGGCATGGAAATCGCGCTGGGCGGACCGAAGGCCTTCGCGCCGACGGCGGAGTTCGACGCGTTTCTGAAAGCGGAAGGCTACGGCGGCGGTTACTCGTTCCACACCGATCCGTTCGAAGCGGTGAAGGGCGCGGATGTCGTCTACACGGACGTGTGGGTGAGCATGGGCAAGGAGGAGGAAAAGAAGGAGCGCCTGCGGACCATGGCGCCCTACGCCGTGACCGGAAAACTCTTCGCCGCGGCGAAGAAGGACGCGCTCTTCATGCACTGCCTGCCCGCGCACGCCGGCGAGGAAGTGGCGCAGGACGTTTTGGACAACCCGCGCTCCATCATTTTCGACGAGGCCGAGAACCGGCTGCACACCCAGAAGGCGATCCTCGCGATGCTCGAGGCGGCGCGGAAGAAGTGAGCGGCGGCCGCGCGCGGCCCGAAACTCCGGCCGGAAAATCGGTCCGGCCCCCGCGAGGCGCCGGACCGGCCCCGGACGCCGCGGCGGTGGGCGCGGCTCATTCCTCGAGGATGAACGTGAACCGCGCGTCGAATTTGCGGAAGAGCCCGGTGTTCAGGTTGCCGTCGTCGATCTTGGCGTCGATCGCGGCCATCTGCGCGTCGGTGAACATCGCGCCGGTGACGGAGATGCCCGCGGCGACGTTCACGTTGCGGTCCCAGTTCCAGCGGCCGCCGACCGAGTTGCGGCCGCGCCAGTTGGTTTCGTTGAAATCGCCGCTCATGCCGGGCGGCACCACGCCGGTGCCGGCGTTGCCCGGCCAGCCGCCGTGCTGGGCGGCGTAGCCTTCGAACGCCTGCGCAAAGGTGCGCAGGTCGGAGATGAAGCGGCTGCTCTGGGAAGCGTCGCGCACGCGGCCGAAGGCGGGCAGCGCCATCGCGGCGAGCAGGCCGATGATGACCACGACAATCATGATTTCCACCAAGGTGAAGGCCGCGAGGGCCGACGAACGGTCCCGCCGGGGCGGGATGCACGGGTGCGTCAGTTTCATGGGAGGGACTCGGACAATACGGTTATGATAATAATATTCGCCGACACCGAGAGTCTGGCCGCCGGAAGCGGCCGGCTCAACGCGCCCAAGGTAAACCGACCGTGAAAGGGGCCGGCCGCGTGGCGTGGGCGCGGCGCGGCCGGGCGGGAGCGCCTCCGGGCGACCGGTCGGGGCGGACCCGACGTGGTTTCCGGCGCACTTCGGCCGGCGGGATCGCCGACGGACCTAGGTGCCGGTCAGGCAGGCCGCGGGGTCCGGCGCGACGGCGGTCTGCAGCCGGATCCGGCTGCGGTCGAGCGCGGCGACCACTTCGGCCGCCTTCATCGGTTTGCTGAGGTAGTCGTCCATGCCGGCCTCGAGGCATTTGGCCCGGTCGCCCGCCAAGGCATAGGCGGTCAGCGCGATGATCGGAATATGCGGATTCACCCCGGGCTCGTCGCCGGAGCGGATGCGGCGCGCCGTGGTGTAGCCGTCCATGACGGGCATCTGGCAATCCAGCATCACCACGTCGTAGTCGTGGGCGGCGAGCCGCGCCAGAGCGAGGGCGCCGTTGCCGACCAGATCCGGCTGGTGGCCGAGCTTCCGGAGCAGCATGCGCACGACGAGCTGGTTGGAGGTGCTGTCCTCCGCCACGAGGATGCGGAGCGGACGGCCCGGATCGGGGACCGGCGCGGTGAAATGAGGCTCGGCCGCCGCGCGGCCGGCGCACCGGGCGAGGGGGAGTTCGAACCAAAACTCCGACCCGCGGCCCTCGGTGCTGGTGAACCCGATCGTGCCGCCCATGAGCGCCACCAGTTGCTTCGAGATCGCGAGTCCCAGACCGGTGCCGCCGAATTTCCGCGTGACGGAATCGTCGGCCTGGGTGAAGGCCTGAAACAGATTCTCCTGGATGCGGAGCGGAATGCCCGGCCCGGTGTCCGTGACCGCGAACCGCAGGGCTTCGCCGGCCGGCGTGACGGCGAGCCCGACCCGGCCCGCGGCGGTGAACTTGATGGCGTTGCCCAGGAGGTTCAGCAGCACCTGGCGCATCCGGTGCGAGTCGCCCAGCCACGTGCCGTCGACGGCGGCATCCAGGGTCCACTCGAAGTTCAGCCCCTTCGCGGCGGCCGAACCGGCGAGCAGGCGGACGGTGTCGCGGAGGTGGTTCGACAGGTCGAAGGCGCGGTGCTCGATGCGCAGTTTCCCGGCCTCGAGTTTGGAGAAGTCGAGAATGTCGTCGATGATGACCAGGAGGTTCTCCGCGCTGCTCTGGATGATGCCGCCCATCTCGGCCTGCTCCGGGGAGAGCGGCGTCGCGTTGAGCATCTCGACGGTGGCGAGCACGCCGTTCATCGGCGTCCGGATTTCGTGGCTCATGTTCGCGAGGAACCGGGCCTTGATGTTGAGCGCCTCGACGGCACGGTCCCGGGTTTCGGCGAGATCGCGTTCCAGCCGCTTGCCGGCGGTGACGTCGGTCCGGATGGCGACGAAGTCCTCGGGCCGGCCGTCGTGGTCGAGGATGGGCACGATGGTGGTGGCGACCCAGAATTCCGTCCCGTCGCGCGCCCGGTTGCACATCTCGCCGGTCCAGACCTGGCCCGCCGTGATCGTGGTCCAGAGCTCCCGGAAAAATCCGGCCGGATGGCGGCCCGAGTTGATGATGCGGTGATCGTGCCCCAGCAGTTCTTCGCGGGAAAACCGGGCGACCTGGCAAAACTTGTCGTTGGCGTAGGTGATGAGCCCGCGCCGATCGGTGACGGTGACGAGTGCGTGCTGGTCGAGGGCGAATTTCTGGTGCGTGAGGATGCGCATCGCGTCCTTGGCCCGCGCCTGGGCCTGGGCGAGCGCCGTGCTCTGGGCGCGGGCGCGCCGCAGGCCGACGACCATGGCGGTGACATCCGTGACGGTGAGCACGACATGTCCCGCGGGATCGGGCAGCAGCTGGAGGTGGCACTCCTGCTGCATGTGGGAAAGCCCGCTCATGTGGTCGGCGGGCAGGGTGACCGGCAGCAGATAGCGGTGGAGCGCCTGCGAGTGGATCTGCGGCTGCCGGGTGCGGCGCAGGCGCGCGAGGACGGCGCCTACGTCGTTTGGTTCCGGATACAGGTCCTCGAGCCGCTGCCCGCGGACATCGCGCCAGAGGCGGCCGGTCGCGCGCGCCAGCCAGCGGTTCCACACCACGATGCGGTTGTCCGCGTCGAGCTGGGCAAAGCCGTGCGGCAGCGCGTCGACGGCGGCGATGGGGACGCCGGTGTTCACGGCCGGGTCAGGGAGACCTCCAGCCGGCCGGCCAAGGTGTTGAGCTGTCCGCCGGGAAACAGCAGGATGACGTAGCCGCTGATTTTTTCCGCGGCGATGCCGAGGCTCGCGTGGAGGAGCATGACGCGGGTGTCCTCGCTGCCGGAAAGATCGGAGAACAGATCGACGAACTCGCGCGTCCCGCGCACCTGCAGGAGCGGCACGGTGTAGTCGACTTCGCCGCCGATCTGGTCGGCGAGCGTGCCGATCACCCCGCCGATGACGATGTTGCCGATCTCGATCAGCGCGGACTGCTCGTTTTCGTCGAAGGCCTCGCCGTTGCCTTCCTTGCCGAGCAGCAGCACCGCGAGACGCTGGGCGCCGCTTTCGTTCAGCACGAGCATGGCGTGGCCGTTCATCGCGCCGGAAAGTTCCTGGCTCACGCGCAGGATCATGCCCTGCAGTTCCTCGAGGCGGCGGGAGTCGCGCAGGTCGCAGACCTCGAGCGTCGGGACGGTGAGCAGCACCTCCCGGCGGCACAGGCCGGAGACGGCCTCCGCCGCCCGGCCGACCCCGATGTTCACGAGCTCGAGCAGGGCGTCGTGCAGGTGCGGTCCGATCGGTGCCGTCGCGAGCGTCATACCGTGCCCAGCGGGGCCAAGGCGGCGGTGAGTTTTTCGAACGTGATCGGTTTGGCGATAAAGTCGTCGACCCCGAGATCGGCGCAGCGTTGCCGGACGGTCTGCTGGATATTCGCCGTGATCACGATGACGCGGGGCGGGGCGGGGAGCGACCGGAGATGCGCCAGCAGTTCGAGCCCGCCCATTCTGGGCATCAGCATGTCCAGGGTGACCAGGTCCGGTGCGAGCGCCGGCAACTGTTCCCACGCCTGGGCTCCGTCCACGAATTCGGTGATCTCGGCGCCCGGCATCGCCTGCAGGAAGGCGTTTCGGATGAGGCCCCGCATGAACAGCGAGTCATCGATGATGGCGATTTTCATGGGGAGCGTGATGTGAGCGGAGCGAAGTCGGGCCGGGATGCGGGCAAACGCCGGCCGGGAGGCGCGGCAAAGTCGCGCTCACGGACCGGGAGTGAAACGGTTGATCGGGAGAGGAGTCATCAATCGGCACGTTCCGGCCGGGGTTTCGCAAAAAACCTCGGGCCGGGCCGGGCCGCCCCGGGATCGGCCGTGGCGCCGCCGGGAGGCGCTGGGACCCGGGACAGATGGGCGGGTTGACGTGCGGCCGCACCGGCCCGAATCGGGGGCGGCGCGGGCACGTCGGATCCCCCCGGCGGGTGGCGGGCCACGGGGGCCGGGACGGCCGTTTCTGTCTCGCCAATCCCCCGGCGGGGGCGTGTTTTCTCCTTCCCTGTGCCCGCAGCCAATCGTCGGAGGTGACTCCTCGGTCCATCCGCCCTTGCGTTGCGGGGCGCGCCAATCCTCGCCAAATCACCGACCTTACAGAGAACCCATGAAAATCGTGCTCGCTTACTCGGGCGGACTCGACACGTCCTTCATCGTCAAGTGGCTCAAGGAAACCTACGACGCGGAGATCGTCACGTTTGCCGCCGACG
>JACCEB010562058.1_pt1 | contig 13010 bp, 2 predicted proteins | sample 7454761 | NCBI WGS metagenome assembly JACCEB01 (sample SAMN15323454, study PRJNA562643) | freshwater metagenome | isolation source: river surface water | place: USA:Blue River Watershed | collected 2017-08-18 | reverse complement strand
GTTGGTACTGGTGATATAGATTTTGTCAGTTCGGGAAATATTAGTTTAGGTAACGTTGGGAACGTTCATATTTCGGGCGGTAGCGCTGGATATGTGCTCAGTACCAACGGTTCGGGCAATTTGAGTTGGGTTGCCCAAACCGGAGGTGGCGGTGCTGCCTCGGTTATCACTGTGGATGACTTTACCGGAAACGGTGTTCAAACATCCTTTCCGTTGAGCGTTACTCCTTCAAGCATTGACAATACCACAGTCAACTACAATGGTGTGATACAACTGCGTACCAGCTATACGCTTAGTGGTGCCAATGTTGTATTCTCATCGGCTCCTGCTGCAAACTCTTCTATTGAAGTTACTACCATAAGCCCGGTGTTGGCCGGCGCAGCTGGAAACAGTACTCAAGTTCAGTACAACACCGGCGGTAATTTGGATGCTTCCAACGCATTTACATTTGATTCAGCTTCCAATGTACTCAGTGTTGTTGGCAACATCTCTGGAACTTATTTTATTGGTAACGGCAGTTTGTTAACCGGAATATCAGCAGGCAGCTCATATTCCAATGCCAATGTTGCTGCTTATTTGGCATCTGGCACAGACTCGTCAAACATTATCACAACTGCCAACGTTACTGGTGGCAATGTCCTAACTGGTGGCGTGATTTCAGCTACGGGAACAGTGACAGGTAGCTCATTGCTGGGATCAGTGGTATCGGCATCGGCCAACATCACCGGCGGCAACGTACTCACAGCAGGCATTGTGAGTGCTGCTGGTGCCGGTATCTTTGGTGCTGGGCTAAGTGTTACGGGCAATATCACAGCTACTGGTAATATCAACTACCAAAACGTCACTGACTTGGTTGTAGGCGATCCACTGATTTACATCGGTGCCAACAACACAGCTGATCTTGTTGATTTGGGCATAGTAGCATCAGCCAATGTGGCAGGAACATACCAACACCTGGGCATTGTGAGAGATCATAATACTGGGATTTGGAGATTTTTCTCTAATGTGGTAGCTGAACCTACTACAGTTATTGACTGGGCTAACTCTGTTTATGCGCCGATGTCCGCTGGAGCAATTACCTCTAACAGCACAGTTAGTGCGTCTGGGAATGTCACCGGCGGTAATGTTCTAACTGGCGGGGTTGTAAGTGCAACTGGAAACATCACCGGCGGCAACCTGTCTGGCACAAGCATAGCAGGTACCTTGACCACTGCTGCTCAAAACAACATTACTTCAGTTGGTACTTTGAGCAGTTTGTCGGTCACAGCCAACGTTGCAGGTGGTAATTTAAGAACAGCTGGCTTGATCACTGCTGCCGGCAACATCACTGGTGCAAATCTTTCCCTGTCATACGGTGCGATATCCACTTCGGGCATGGTTTATGACCCAGCCAATGTTTTGTTAACAATCGGCGGTCCGGGACCGGCCAATGTGAGAATTGATGGGCTTGGTGGTGTATACGCCGGAACTGGCCGTCAAATATCAGCTGTGGGCAACATAACCGGTGGAAATATCAACACAGGCGGTGCAGTCTCTGCAACTGGAAATATTACTTCGGCTGGCAACATCGCAGCTACATACTTTGTTGGAAATGGCAGTCAGCTGACCGGCATCACAAGTACTGTTAGCCCAGCAGGCAGCAACACTCAGATTCAGTTCAATGATACCAGTGCTCTTGGTGCCAGTGCCAACTTGACATTTGACAAAACAACCAACACGCTGAATGCCACAAATGTAACAGCAAATGGCGTGCCATTGGCAACAACAGGAAAGGCTATTGCAATGGCAATAGTTTTTGGATTCTAAGGAACAATTATGGCCAACCCAAACATAGTAAACGTAACAACAATTTATGGCAACACTGGCGTGCAGTCAGTTACAACCAGCGCCACTGCCATTGTGACCAACGCAGCAGCCAGTGGAAAAGTTTACAAAATCAACAGCTTGATGGTTACCAATACTGACACAGCCAACGTGGCCACAATTACTGTGGATTTGTATCGCAGCACCACTGCTTACAAAATGTCCAGCAACGTGTCTATCAATGCCAGTACCACTTACACACCAATTGACAAAACTCTTAGCTTGTATTTGCTGGAAGGAGACGCAATCAGGCTCACTGCCAATGCCAACAGTATGTTGACAGCAGTATGCAGCTGGGAGGAGATTAACTAATGTTCAACAGTGGTTTCCGTGGTAAACGCGAACAAGACGGCCGTGGCGTAGTTAACCCACAGGCTCAATATGTACAAACCAAATCGCCTCAACCCGCTATCACAGGGTGGAGTATAGCAGGTAGTGATGACACTGCGTTAAACCCTGCTGGCGGGCAAACGGTTCTGGTCAACGGTTCGGGCTTTGCTACCGGAGCCAGTGCCACACTGGGTGGATCACAGATTTCTGTGGTCACAGTGGTCAGTCCAACTCAAATCAGTTTCACAGCGCCGGCTAATGCCGGTGGAAGTTATACTTTAATTGTTTATAACAGTTCAGGTGGAGCTGCCATCTTGGTTCCAGGATTGACATACTCCAGCGTACCAACATGGACAACACCAGCTGGCAGCATCGGCAGCTTCTACGAAACCACAGCAATCAGCAGCAACGTGGTTGCCACATCGGATTCAGCAATGACCTATAGCTTGGCCAGTGGCAGCTTGCCCTCGGGCGCCACACTGTATGCCAACGGTGTGATCACCGGTACAGCACCTGTGGACAGCGGCAGCACAACATATACATTTGATATCACAGCCACAGACGCTGAATCGCAGGATGTCACAAGAACATTCACCATGACCATCAACGTGGATGTGGTCACTTGGGTTAGCCCCACAAATGGTACAACTTATACCACGCAGGCTAATTCAGCGATATCTAACGTTAGCTTGAGTGCAACAGATGCTGCTGGCTATGGAATTGTGTACACAGCCAATGCCTTGCCTACTGGTGTGTCATTGAGTGGCAACGTGATTTCGGGAACTCCCACAGCAGGCGGCAATACCACAACACTGTTGACAGCCACTGCCAATACCACCAGCCGTACAGCTACCAACACCATATACTGGGTGGTACAATTGGGCGACAGCTATTGGAATTTGACAACCTTGGCTCTAAACTCAGTGCCTGTTACAACGCCATTTCAGAGTGATGCCAGTTTGAACAACTTCAGTGTCACAGTGGCTGGTGACGCCAAAGCTGCCAAATACAATCCTTACCAAACAGGCTATTACAGCAACTATTTTGATGGCACTGGTGATTATTTGAGTGCAACTTTAACAGGACAATCCCCAGGAACAGGAAACTTTACATACGAGTGCTGGTTCTATACAACATCGTTAGCAGCGACCCGGGCGATTATGAACACACGTTCGGGCGATACAACCGACGGATTTAATGCCTATATTACTACTGCTGGTGCAATTGAGTTTACGTACACTGGCACCGTTTTGTTTAACAATGCAGCAGGGATTGTTCCTAACCGATGGTATCACTTTGCAGTGGTTCGTACAAGTACAAGCGTTGTCACGGTGTACCTCAATGGTGTGACTCTTGGTAACTGGACCGCAGGCGCAGGTGGCAATTTTACGTCAACAACTTTGTATGTTGGTGCATCGGCGCTGGCAGGCACACCAATGCTAGGCTACATCAGTAACTTTAGATATGTCAAGGGCACTGCTGTTTATACCACAAACTTTACACCAAGCACAACACCATTGGTCAACGTTAGTGGCACAGGTTTGTTGACCTGTCAAAGCAACCGACTGATTGACACCAGTCCTAATAATTTTACTGTGACTAAAAACGGCGATACTACAGCACTTGCATTCAATCCATTTGCCACAGTGTATGACTATGGTACTACCTATTATAGTACATACTTTGATGGCACTGGTGACTATTTAAGTATAGCCGATAGTGCGGCACTTCAATTTGGCACAGGTAACTTTACAGTTGAATGTTGGGTATATGAACCCGCACAATCAGGCCAATATAATACTGTGATAGGTAAATGGGGCAGTGGTTTTGGTACTACCGGTGACTGGTCTTTAAGAACACGATTCAACAACGCAACACAATTTGCAGTTACCATTAGAAACACATCTGGCTGGTACGATATTCAAACCAACGTCAGTGTCAGTGACAACACATGGCATCACCTTGCATTTGTTCGAGATTCTACTACAACCATTAAATTATATATTGATGGTGTATTAAAAACAACTCAAGCAGTATCGTCATCAGACATAGTTGGCTCATCGGCAACTATGTCTATTGGTGGAAATATTGCATCTTCAACTGGTGAAGTAGCAAGTACAGGATATATCAGCAACGTTCGCATAACCAAAGGTCAAGCTCTTTACACCACAACCTTTACCCCAAGCACCACACCACTCACAACAACCAGTCAAGGTGCTACGGCTGCTAACGTGAGCTTGTTGACCTGCCAGAACAGTACACTGATTGACAACAGCTTAAACGCATTCACCATTGCCAGCAGTGGTCAAGCACAACCCGGACCAGTAAGTCCATTCACAACCACAAACTATACCACAGCATCCACAACCATACCCACACTGGGTTCGGGCTACTTTGATGGCACCGGTGATTACTTAGTAACACCAGCATTGGGAGCATTAGGTACTAATAATTTTACCTTTGAGGGTTGGATATATCCTACTGCTGTTGCTGGAGGACAACCATTTGGAAACAGAGTAGGGTCCGGTGCTGGACAATATGCTCCAATTGTATTATTAATGAGTAACGGATCATTGTTGTTGTATTCCAGCAGCAACGGATCGTCGTGGGACAAAGTAAACGGAGCAAGTATAGGAACGTTTACAGCAAACCAATGGTACCATGTTGCAATTGTCAGAAATGGCAGTTCTTTATATGGATATGTCAACGGTGTGCAAACATATACTGTTAGTATCAGTGGTACTACCTATGCTGGTACATATAGTGCAGTTTACATTGGCGGAAATACCACTGGCGATAATTTTACTGGATATGTTTCTAACGTTCGTGTAAATAACGGCACTGCACTGTATGCAGCCAACTTCTACCCCAGCCCAACACCATTAACAGCAGTTACCAACACAAGTTTGTTAACTGTGCAATACAACGGTGGCAGCAATGACAGTCAGTTCCAAGATAGCAGTAACTTACAAAATGTAATTACCAGAGCCGGCAACGCCACACAAGGCACAGTGTCACCATTCAGCGCCACAGGATGGAGTGCGTATTTTGATGGCACTTATGATTACTTGACTATTCCTAGCAGCACTGGTCTTGGCTTTGGCACCGGCGATTTTACAATTGAGTCATGGGTGTATATGACCGGATCGGGTACTACAAACGGTTACATACTTTTTGATATGCGTAGTGCAGGAGGATCGGAGGTGCGGCCTAGTATTCAAGTAACTCCTGCAGGGTTAGTTACTTATTGGACCTCGGCCAGTTATAAAATTACAGGGACAACTCTTCCGATTAATCAATGGAATCATGTTGCTGTTACTAGAGCCAGTGGAAGCACTAAACTATTCCTTAACGGAACTCAAACTGGATCAACATATACTGATTCAACAGACTATGGGTCAAGTAACCGAATGGTTATAGGAAACACAGCCGATTTCCCTGCATCATACAACGCAAGTTGGCTTGGTTATGTTTCCAATTTCCGTGTAACAAAAAGCCAAGCTCTTTATACCGGTACTTTTACACCTGCCACAAGCCCACTCACAACAACCAGTCAAAGTGCTACAGCTGGTAATGTGTCGTTATTGACATTACAAAGTCCACAATTCATCGACAACAGTGCCAACAGATTCACAATAACAGTATCCGGTGACACAAAAACTCAAAGCTTCTCACCATTTGCTCCAGTCACTGTAACTCCATACTACAGCAACTACTTTGATGGTAGTGGTGATTATATATATCCAAATAATAGCATGGGCTTAGGATCAGGCGATTTTACGATTGAAGCATGGATTTATCCGACCGTGGCATTACAAAATGAAAAAATGGTGTTTGATTGGAGACCCGCTGCAGGCACAACTACTCAACCTTTTCTTGAGCTTATCAACTCATCTAGTATTCAATACATAAGATTTAGAAATGCCAGTTATCCTAGTGGCATTGTGTCAGGTGGTACTGTAGTGACCAATGCATGGAATCATGTGGCGGTCTCTAGATCAGGAAGTGGTAGCAACAACGTCAAGCTGTTCATAAATGGTGCATTGATCGCTCAAGCCACCAATACAGATACCTTTGCTGGAGCTGCCAACCGCCCTTACATTGGAGCAAATGATGTGGCCAGTACCTTCTACACTGGTTATATCAGCAATGCTAGAATAGTGATTGGTACCGCAGTTTACACAGGTGCATTCACCCCGCCTACCGCACCATTGGCAGCAACACAAAGCTCAGGAACCAATATCTCAGCAATCACACAGGCCAGCTATAGTAACTATTTTGATGGCACCGGTGACTATTTGACCATAGCAACAAACACCACTATGGATTTCAGCACTGGTGATTTTACTGTGGAAGCCTGGGTAAATCCTGCATCGTTAGCAACTGATTGGTTTATTATCAGTGCCACTGGATCTGGCGGACTGTTTGTTGGTTACGCCGGCGGAATTGGTTTTGGTTGGGGAAGAACAGGGGTAGCATGGGATTATCGTCCGGGTGTGCTAACAGCCAATACTTGGCAGCATGTGGCCATTACCCGCAGTGGCACTAGCATGCGAATTTTTGTTAATGGTACACAAGCAGGTACCACTCAATCTCTTTCTACTGCATACAATCTTGGCACAACTAGCACCACTATTGGCAGCCAAGGAGCAAATTACTATCTAACTGGATCGATTTCTAACCTGCGTGTGACCAAAGGTCAAGCTCTTTACACTGCTAACTTCACGCCTAGTACCACACCACTAACTACAACCAGTCAAAGTGCCACTGCTGCCAACGTGAGTCTACTGACTTGCCAAAGCTCAACATTCACAGACAACAGCACCAACAGCCCCAATGCCATCACAGTAACTGGTAACACTGCAATATCAGGATCAAATCCATTCAGTGGCAGTACCATGTTGTTGACTTCGCAAAGTTCAACATTCGTGGACAATAGCGTCAATGCATTTGCTATAACTGTCAATGGTAATACTACACCAACCACAATCGCACCATTTGCGTCTACTACCTCAACCGGTGTGAGTTACACCACTGGGGTCAATGGTGGTAGCATGTACTTTGATGGCACTGGCGATTATCTAACATTGCCAGTTAACACAGCAGGAACAATAATGGGCTATAGTGACTTCACTGTAGAAGCATGGATTTATCCAACTACCTATGCTGGAACCGCACAAGTTATTGCAGCTGGACAAAACGATTTAGCAAGCACCACTGGAAGTTCATGGTGTCTATATATTGCATCGTCAACTACCAGTGACAGTTACTCAGGCAGTACAACAATTGGTCCTGCTAGCCCTAACCCTGTAAAAAATCAATGGAGTCACGTGGCCTATGTTAGATCAGGTACATCATTGAAAACTTACTTGAACGGTGTGCAAGCTGGTTCTGCAAGTTTTGCCAGTGCTACCACTGCAATCAACAATGGAGCAACATCATATGCTCCAAGCATAGGTGCATTTGCCAATGGTGGTAGTGCTTTTGCTGGATGGATATCTAACTTTAGAATTACTAAGAACGCACTGTATACTGCCGCATTTGTTCCACCAGTCAATCCCAACACCAACACAGTGTACACCACAGCAACAGTTGCAGGAACTAACGGTTCAATCATTGACTACACCGGCAAAAACGACATAGAAACAGTGGCTGACGCACGTTTAGCACCACAGAATCCCTATGGTGGCAGCTACTACAGCAACTACTTTGATGGTAGCGGCGACTCTTTAACCAGTCCTGGATCTACTGCATTTACATTTGGTTCTAGCGACTTCACTGTTGAATATTGGGTATATATTACTGCTGTGGCAGCAACTTATAACCAGCACGTGGGTGCCTCAACCACTTCTACAGGGTTTGCGTTCGGTACAAATGCTTCACTAAAGATGTACATGACCACAAGCGTTACTGGTTATACCAGTACCGGCACAAGTTTTGAGTTAAACCGTTGGTATCATGTTGCATACTGTAGATCAGCTGGAACTGTAACGTTTTTCATGAATGGTGCAGTTAATTATTCTGTATCAGCCTCTACTACTATTACAGAAACTAACTTTGGAATAGGTAATACCCCATCAGGCACAGCGTACCCAATGACTGGTTACATCAGTAACCTCCGTGTAACAAAAGGCCAAGCTCTTTACACCGGTGCATTTACCCCTAGCACAAGCCCACTCACAACAACCAGTCAAGGTGCCACAGCTGGTAATGTATCATTACTGACCTGTCAAAGTTCCTCATTCAAAGACAACAGTACTAATGCGGTTACAATCACCAGGAACGGTGACGCCGCAGTGAATTCCATGAACCCGTTCCAAAACAATGGCACATACTCCATGTATTTTGATGGCACTGGTGACTATTTGAAAGCACCGTCCAGCGTCAACTATCAATTTGGTACCGGCGATTTTACCATTGAGTTTTGGGTGTACTTGAACTCAGTGGCCAGCAACCAAATTCTCTATGACAACAGAGTAAGTGCAGGTGTTTATCCAACCATATACATGAATACTTCCACAATCAAGTATTTCACAAACTCAGCTGATCAAATCACCGGGGGAACGCTGACCACAGGGCAATGGTATTATATCGCACTTTGCAGAGCCAGTGGATCCACCAGACTTTTTGTCAACGGTACTCAGTCGGGGTCAACTTACACTGATGCAAACAACTATCTAATTGCCACACTCACAGTTGGCAGCGACGGAGCATCGCCGGGCAGCTACCTAAATGGTTATATTGACGATCTTAGAGTAACCAAATACGCACGTTATACCACAACGTTTACCCCACCAACTTCTACGTTCCAGACCAAGTGATGCAACAGTTTATTTTGAGCTAAATATACAAAAGAGAACACCAACATGGCCATCACGCTGATTCAACCGTTTAACCTAGACCCTACTGGTAATTACACACTGGGCAATGTAGCTGCCGCAGGCATAGTAAGTGCAACAGGCAATATCACTGGCAATTATATCCTGGGCAACGGTGCATTTTTAACAGGCACATCCGGCAGTTACAGCAATGCCACTGTTGCTGATTATTTGGCCTCAGGCAACAACACATCCAATATCATTACCACAGGCAACATCACTGGCGGTAATTTAACCACCAGTGGCATGATCTCGGCCACCGGAACAATTTCAACCTTTGGCGAAGTTATTGCACAAGGAAACATCACTGGCGGGTATATATTTGGTAACGGCAGCCAGCTCACTGGATTACCAGCTGGATATACAAACGCCGATGTTGCTAGTTACCTGGCTTCGGGCAACAACTCATCAAATATCATAACAACTGCTAACGTTTCGGGCGGTAATATTCTAACAGGTGGCGTGATCAGTTCCACAGGCAACATCACAGGTGGTAACATTCTGGGTGGTGCCAACGTCAATGCCACTACACATACAGGTACCACAGTTTCGGTCAGTGCCAATGTCACAGGCGGCAATTTAATAACATCAGGTGTAATTTCTGCTTCGGGTGTAGGGTACATCGGCGGTGGTCTAAGCGTGGTTGGCAACATTACAGCTACAGGCAATCTCAATTACCAAAACGTTAACGATTTGGTAGTAGGCGATCCACTAATTTACATTGGTGCCAACAACACAGCAGATTTGGTTGATCTTGGTATTGTTGCTTCGGCCAACGTTGCGGGACTTTATCAACACCTGGGTATTGTGAGAAATCACTCTACTGCTACATGGAACTTCTTTGCCAACGTTGTGGCCGAACCAACCACAGAAATCGACTGGGCAAATGCAGTGCCTGCGCCAATGTCTGCGGGCAACATCACTGGCAGCAATATTTCAACAGCAGGATTGATCACAGCAGCCGGTAACGTAACTGGTAACTATTTCATCGGTAATGGCAGTCAATTGACTGGAGTAATAGCCACAGGCGTTGGTACATTGGCAAGCTTGAGTGTTACCGGAAACACCACAACTGGTAATTTGTTAACAGGCGGTGTAGTATCAGCAGCTGGCAACGTGACCGGTGGCAATATCTACACCGGCGGAGAAATTTCAGCAGTTGGAAATATCACAGCCAATCTTTTCTTGGGCAACGGTAGTCAACTAATTGGCATGTACGGTGACTCTAATGTATCACAATACCTGTCAAGTGGACTAAACACAAACGGATTCATAACAAGTGGTAATATTGTTTCTAACGGATTTTCAACAACTGGCAACGTCACAGCTGGATACTTCATCGGAAACGGCAGCCAACTCACAGGACTACCTGCCAGCTACTCCAACTCTAATGTAGCCAATTACCTGGCTTCGGGCACCGACACATCAAACATCATCACCACTGCCAATGTAAGCGGTGGTAACATACTCACAAGTGGTTTGATCAGCGCCGCTGGCAACATCACAGGCGGCAATCTCAGTGTTACTAACATCGCAGGTACGCTAACCACAGCCTCTCAAACCAATATTACTTCAGTTGGTACTTTGGGTAGTTTGTCTGTGACAGCCAACGTTACTGGTGGTAACATACTCACAGGTGGCGTGATCAGCGCCGCCGGCAACATCACTGGTGGAAACATTCTGGGCGGTGCCAACGTCAATGCCACTACACATACAGGCACCACAGTAAGTGTAACTGCCAACGTCACTGGTGGTAACTTATTGACTGCTGGGTTGATTTCGGCTACCGGTAACATCACCGGCGGTAATATTCTGGGCGGCGCCAATGTCAATGCTACCACACATACGGGTACCACAGTAAGTGTAACTGCCAACGTTACTGGTGGTAACTTGTTGACTGTTGGGCTGGTCAGCGCAACTGGCACAATAACAAGTGCTGCCAATATCACAGGCGGCAATATACTAACAGGTGGACTGATCAGTTCTGCTGGCAATATCATTACAGCAGCTAATTTTGTTGGTAACTCATTTGTTGCTGGCACAGGAGGCGGCGGCACCATTGCTGGGGCAAACTTAATTTCTGCCAACATATTTTCTGCGGCAGGCAACATCACTGGTGGCAATATTTTAACCAGCGGTGTGGTATCGGCCACTGGTAATATCACTTCTGCAGCTGACATCACTGGTGGTAACATCCTAACTGGCGGCCTAATATCAGCCACTGGCAACATCACAGGTGGTAACATCTTGGGTGGTGCCAACGTTAATGCTACTACACATACAGGCACCACAGTTTCAGTAACAGCCAACGTCACTGGTGGTAACATCCTAACCGGTGGCGTGATCTCTGCCACCGGCAATGTCACAGGTGGCAATTTGATCACTCCGGGGCTGATCACCGCTGCTGGCAATGTTACCACTTCAGGTAGTGTGTTTGCCACGGGTATAGTTTCGGCTGTTGGTAATTTAATTTCAAACACCGAGTTGTACGTAGGTAACGGCGCCCAGGGCACTGGATTGACCAACCCAGTTATTGTTGCTAGAGCCACAGGCACAACTTATGTGCAAGTGGCTGCACAAAACACAGCCAATACTGGCTCAGCTGACTTGATTGCCTATGGCGACAACGGAACTGATGCTGACGGTTGGACTGACATAGGCATGGCTGGCTCAGGATTCAATGACACAGCATACACCATTACCTATGCCAATGACGGCTATTTGTTTGTTCAAGGCAACGCCAGCGGCTCGGGCGGTAACTTGGTCTTGGCCACAGGCGCCAATGGCGGTAAAGACATTGTGTTTGCCACTGGTGGATTCTTAACTGCTAACGAAAAGATGCGTTTTATCAACGCAACTGGACAGTTTTACATCCAAACAACTACCACAGCCAATTCAAGCACCACAGGTGCTCTGCGAGTGGGCGGCGGCGCTGGCATAGCTGGCGATGTTTATTCGGGCGGTTTGATTTCTGCACTTGGCAACATTGTCACAGTGGCCAACGTTACAGGCGGCAATTTGTTGACCAGCGGACTGATTTCAGCAGCTGGCAACGTGATTGGTAATTATATCATAGGTAACGGCAGTCAACTCACTGGATTACCTGCCAGTTACTCCGATTCCAACGTTGCCACGTACCTGGCATCAGGAAACAATTCATCAAACATCATAACCACCGCTAACGTAACTGGCGGTAATTTGACCACTAGTGGTTTGATCAGTACAACAGGAAATATCAACGGCGGCAACGTTAACACCGGCACTGTTCGAAACAGTTCTGGTACACTTACTATCAGCACTGGATCCGGTAACATCAACTTGACTCCGGCTGGTAACATTGTGTTGAGTGCCAACACTTATATCAATAATGTAGGTTACCCAGCACAAGATGCTGATGCAGCAACCAAACTGTATGTTGATAATTTGGTGTCAACAGCCATTTCCTATCACCAGTCAGTGCTTGCAGCAACCACAGCCAACTTGGCCACAACCACAGGCGGAACTATAACTTATAACCAGCCCAATGGTGCCGGCAACGGCATTGGTGCCACACTGACCACTACTGGCAGCTTTAACTTGATCGACACAGCCAACGTTCAAACTGTAGGCACACGTATTTTGATCAAGAATGAAGGCAACTCGGTCTACAACGGCGTCTACACCTGGTCAAATGCCACAGTAATTACACGTTCAACTGACACCGACGAATATGGTGCTGGCAATCCAAATGCTTTGGGACTCAATGACTACTTCTTTGTTAGCAGTGGTAACGTGAACGCAGGATCGGCTTGGATTGTTGATGCTCCGTCGGGCACAATCACATTTGGCACATCAAATATCTCATTTGCTCAATTCAGTCAAAGCCAGGTTTACTCAGCCAACGGCTCAGCTGGCTTGAGTCTAGCAGGCACTGTATTTTCAACCAAAGTTGACAATAAC
>JACCEB011375463.1_pt1 | contig 13015 bp, 10 predicted proteins | sample 7454761 | NCBI WGS metagenome assembly JACCEB01 (sample SAMN15323454, study PRJNA562643) | freshwater metagenome | isolation source: river surface water | place: USA:Blue River Watershed | collected 2017-08-18 | reverse complement strand
GGGGTGCACACCCACATTGGCGCGTACCACATCCTGCACGGGGCGGACCTGCGCGTGCCGCGCGGCCAGCTGACCATGCTGCTCGGGCGCAACGGCGCGGGCAAGACGACCACGCTGCGCACCATCATGGGCCTGTGGCAGGCCTCGCAGGGGCGCATCACGTTTGGCGGTGAGGACATCACCGCGTTGCACACACCACAGATCGCGCAGAAGAATATCGCCTACGTGCCCGAGAACATGGGCATCTTTGCCGACCTCACGGTCAAGGAAAACATGCTGCTGGCCGCGCGCAGCGCCCGCACCGCCAGCCAGATGGACGAGCAGCGCCTGCAGTGGATCTTCGGCCTGTTCCCGGCGGTGCAGAAGTTCTGGAACCACCCGGCGGGCAAGCTCTCGGGCGGACAAAAGCAGATGCTGGCGGTCTCGCGCGCCATCGTGGAGCCGCGCGACCTGCTCATCGTAGACGAGCCCAGCAAGGGCCTGGCCCCGGCCATCATCCAGAACATGATCGACGCCTTCCAGCAGCTCAAGGCCAGCGGCGTGACGATCCTGCTGGTGGAGCAGAACATCCATTTCGCGCGCCAGCTGGGCGACACCGTGGCCGTGATGGACAACGGCCGCGTGGTGCACGCAGGGGCCATGCAGGCACTTGCCGAAGACGAAGCGTTGCAGCAATCGCTGCTGGGGTTGGCACTGTGAACATTTTCAAAGACGTGGATGTGCGGCCCTTGCTGCTGGTGCCGGTGCTGGCGCTGCTGGCCTGGCCGCTGGTGGGTTCGGGCTCGACCTGGCTGACGCTGACGGTGGCGGGTCTGGCCATGGGCACCATCATCTTCATCATGGCTTCTGGCCTGACGCTGGTGTTCGGCCTGATGGACGTGCTCAATTTCGGCCATGGCCTGTTCATCGCGCTGGGCGCCTTTGTGGCCACCACCGTGCTGGGCAGTATGGCCGACTGGACCGGCTCGGCCTCCTGGCTGATGAACCTGGCGGCGGTGCTGCCGGCCATGCTCGTGGCCATGGCGGTGGCCGGCGCTGTGGGTCTGGCCTTTGAGCGGTTCATCGTGCGGCCGGTGTACGGCCAGCACCTCAAGCAGATCCTGATCACCATGGGCGGCATGATCATTGGCGAAGAGCTGATCAAGGTGGTCTGGGGTCCGCTGCAGATTGCGCTGCCGCTGCCCGAAGCCATGCGCGGCTCGGTGCTGTGGGGCGAGGCCGCGATTGAAAAGTACCGCCTGCTGGCGGTGGTGGTGGGACTGGCGATTTTTGCGGGCCAGATGTGGGTGCTCGGCCGCACCAAGATCGGCTTGCTGATCCGTGCCGGCGTGCAGGACCGCGAGATGGTGGAGTCGCTGGGCTACCGCATTCGCCGCCTGTTTGTGGGCGTGTTCGTGGCGGGCAGCGCGCTGGCCGGTCTGGGCGGCGTGATGTGGGGCCTGTACCAGCAGAACGTGACGCCGCAGATCGGCGCGCAGGTCAATGTGCTGATCTTCATCGTCATCATCATCGGTGGTCTGGGTTCGACCGGGGGCGCCCTGATCGGGGCGCTGCTGGTGGGCCTGATGGCCAATTACACCGGCTTTCTGGCACCCAAACTGGCGCTGTTTTCCAACATCGCGCTGATGGCGGCCGTGCTGCTGTGGCGTCCGCAGGGCGTGTACCCGGTGGTCAACCGCTGAAGGAAACCGACGTGCTGAATCGACTCCTCTCCAACGACCGCCCGGCCAGCCGGACGCTGACGCTCATGCTGCTGGCGGTGCTTGTGGGCCTGGCGTTTGCCCCCTTCCTGTTCCCGGGGGTGAAGGCGCTGGGTGTGGCGGCCAAGGTGCTGGTCTTCATCGTGCTGGTGGCCAGCTTCGACTTGCTGCTTGGCTACACCGGCATCGTGAGCTTCGCGCACACCATGTTCTTTGGCATCGGGGCCTACGGCATCGCGATTGCCGCCAACACCTGGGGGCCGACCTGGGGCGCCATCGGTTTGGGCTTTGCCCTGTCGCTGGCCCTGAGCCTGCTGCTGTCGCTGGTCATTGGCCTGTTCTCGCTGCGGGTGCGGGCGATCTTTTTCGCCATGATCACGCTGGCAGTGGCGGCGGCCTTCCAGACCCTGGCTTCGCAGCTGTCGGACTTCACCGGCGGCGAGGATGGCCTGAGCTTCAAGCTGCCGGCGCTGCTCTTGCCCAGCACCGAGTTTGCTGACGAGCCGTTCTTGGGCGTGTCGCTGGACGGCCGCCTGCTGACGTATTACCTGCTGTTTGTGGCGGCCCTGGGGTTGCTGCTGGCCTTGCTGCGCATCGTCAATTCGCCCTTTGGCCGCGTCCTGCAGGCGATCCGCGAAAACGAGTTCCGTGCCGAGGCCATCGGTTACCGGGTCGTGGTGTACCGAACGCTGTCGAGCGTGCTCTCTGCCTTGTTTGCCTGTGTGGCAGGCGCCATGCTGGCGCTCTGGCTGCGCTACAACGGGCCAGACACCTCGCTGAGTTTCGAGATCATGATGGACGTGCTGCTGATCGTGGTGATTGGTGGCATGGGCACCCTGTACGGCGCGGCCATCGGCTCGGTGCTGTTTGTGGTGGCGCAAAGCTACCTGCAGGACCTGCTGCGCCTGGGCAGCGAAGCGGCATCCGGGCTGCCCTGGCTGGCCGCATTGTTGTCGCCTGACCGCTGGCTGCTGTGGCTGGGCCTGCTGTTCGTGCTGTCGGTCTACCACTTCCCGACCGGGGTGGTGGGGCGCCTGCGGCTGGGCGCTGCGCTGCGTGCCCTGAAATCCGGGAGGGCATGATGGGCTTCACATCGAATTACATCCGCTGTGCGGATCTGGAAATCCACTACACCGACTGGGGCCGTGCGGACAAAGGCACGGTGATCGCCTGGCACGGCCTGGCGCGCACCGGACGCGACATGGACGAGCTGGCCGCGCACCTGAGCGGACGTGGCTGGCGCGTGATCTGTCCGGACACCGTGGGCAGGGGCCTGTCGCAATGGAGCCGCCAGCCTGACGAGGAATACTGCCTGCGTTTTTACGCCCGGCTCGCTCGCGAACTCCTTGACGGCCTGGACCTGCAAACGGTGCATTGGGTGGGGACCTCCATGGGCGGCGCGATCGGCACCCTGTGTGCAGGCGGGCTGGCCGAGCCCACCCTCAAGGGCCGCATCCGTAGCCTGGTGCTCAACGACAATGCGCCCGAGCTGGCGCAGGCGGCCATCGAGCGCATCCGCGCCTACGCCGGCCAGCCGCCGGCCTTTGAGACCGTGACCGAACTGGAGGCGTTTTTCCGCCAGGTCTACAAGCCCTACGGCTGGCTCAGCGATGCACAATGGCGCCGCCTGGCCGAAACCTCCACGCGTCGCCTGCCCGATGGCCGCGTGACACCGCATTACGACCCGGCGATGGTGCGCCAGTTCATCGTGCACCCCGACGACTACCTGATCTGGGACCATTACGAGGCCATCGAGGTGCCGGTGCTGCTGCTGCGTGGCGCCGAGTCCGACCTGGTGCTGCAGGACACCGTGCCCCGCATGCGCGAGCGCGGCCCCGGTGCGCGGGGCTTGCTGCAGACCATTGAAGTGCCGGGCTGCGGCCACGCGCCGGCGCTCAATGTGCCGCAGCAGCTGGACTGGGTGACCGGTTTCATTGAATCGGTCTGACCCGCTGCTTCAGCGCACAGCCCCCGCCGCCAGCGCCCGTTCGCGACTGGCCTGGGCAGCTGCCGCATTGGGTGCTGAAGTGTCCCAGCCCTGCAGATGCCGCTCAGCCAGATCAGCCAGCGCGCTGATCCACTCCGGGCTGTCGTTCAGGCAGGGGATGTACTGGAAGTCCTGCCCGCCCGCGTGCACAAAGGCTTCGCGGGCTTCCTGCTGGATCTCTTCAAGCGTTTCCAGACAGTCGCCCGTGAAGCCGGGGCAGACCACATCGACCTTTTGGATGCCTTGCTGCGCCAGCGCGATCAGCGTGGGCTCGGTGTAGGGCTCCAGCCATTTGGCCTTGCCAAAACGCGACTGAAAGGTGATGCGCACTTTCTCGCGCGGCAGGTCCAGGGCCTCGGCCAGCAGGCGGCCGGTCTTCATGCATTCGCAGTGGTAGGGGTCGCCCAGGTGCAACGTGCGCTCGGGCACGCCGTGAAAGCTCATGACCAGCACCTCGCCCTGGCCGTGGGCTTGCCAGTGCGCACGCACCCGGGCGGCCAGTGCGGCGATGTAGCCCGGGTCGTCGTGGTAATGGTTGACGAAGCGAAGCTCGGGCAGATTGCGGACCTTCAGGCTCCAGCGGTAGAAGGCGTCGAACACGCTGGCAGTGGTGGTGCCGCTGTACTGCGGGTAGGCGGGCACGACCAGCACGCGGGTGGTCCCCTCGGTCTTGAGGGTGTCGAGTTGCGCGTCAATGCCGGGTTGGCCGTAGCGCATGGCGTGGCGGACCACCACATGGTGACCACGCGCGGTCAGGGCTTGCTGCAGGCCTTCGGCCTGGGCTTGGGTGTGCAGCAGCAGGGGAGAGCCCTGCGCGGTCCAGATGCTTGCGTATTTGGCCGCCGACTTTTTGGGGCGCACCCGCAGGATGATGCCGTGCAGGATCAGCCACCAGATGGGCTTGGGGATCTCGACCACGCGGCCATCGCCCAGAAACTCGGCCAGGTAGCGGCGCAGGGCCGGGGCCGTGGGCGCGTCGGGGGTGCCCAGGTTGCAGTACAGGATGGCCGTCTTGGGCGACTGGCCATGGGTGTAAGTGGGTTCGGTGCGAAAAGCCATGCGGTATTCTCCCTCACCATGCTCGACCTTGCCCGCATCCGCGCCATCACCCTTGACCTGGACGACACGCTCTGGCCCGTCTGGCCCACCATCCACCGTGCCGAAGCGGTGCTGCACAGCTGGCTCGAAGCGCATGCGCCCGCTGCGGCGGTTCTGTCGGCGCAGCCCGAGATCAAAAAAGCCATACGGGCCGACATCAATGCCCGCCATGCCGACCGGGCGCACGACCTGTCTTTTCTACGGCGTGAGGCCATTCGTGCCTTGCTGCAGGCGGCGGGCGAGGCAGGCGAGTTGGCCGAACCGGCTTTCGAGGTGTTTTTCGCCGAGCGGCAGCGGCTGGACCTGTTTGACGACGCCTTGCCCGCGCTGGCTTTCTGGAGCGCGCGCTTGCCGGTCGTGGCCCTGTCCAATGGCAATGCCGATGTGCACCGTGTGGGGATCGGCCAGCACTTTCACGCCTGCGTGAGCGCCCGCGAGACGGGCGTGGCCAAGCCCGATGTGCGCATTTTTGAAGCCGCCGCCCGTGTTGCCGGTGTGGCGCCGCAGGAGGTGCTGCATGTAGGCGACGATGCACACCTGGACTGCGTCGGCGCCCTGGCCGCCGGCATGCAGGTGGCCTGGGTCAATCGCGAAGGCCACGCCTGGAGCCACGGTGACAGCCGCCCGCATCTTGAAGTGCGAGACTTGCACGCGCTGTGCCGGCAATGGCACGACTACCCTCATTAAGGAGACACACATGGGACTGAAGATCTACGGCATCGGTGCCTCACGCGCCAGCCGCCCGTTCTGGGCTGCACTGGAACTGGATGTGCCTTTTGAGCACATCAACCAGAGTTACAAGAACAGCGGCACCCGCACACCCGAATTCCTGGCCATCAACCCCAATGGCCATATCCCGGTGGTGGTTGACGAGCGGCCCGAGGGCAAGGTCACTGTCTGGGAAAGCATGGCCTGCGCGCTCTACATTGCGCGTGTACACGGCAAGGCAGATGGCCAGTCGATCACGCCGGCCAACGCCCGCGAAGAAGCCGAGGCCCTGCGCTGGAGCTTCTGGACCGTGACGGAAATGGAAACCGATGCGCTGACGGTGCTGATGCACCGCCTGGCCATGCCCGAAGACCAGCGCAAGCCCGATCTGGCCGACAAGGCCGAAAGCCGCCTGAAGGTGCCACTGGCTGTGCTGGAAAAACACCTGCAGGACCAGAAAGCACGTGGCGAGTCGTATCTGGCCGCCAACCGCTTCACGGTGGCTGACCTGTGCGTGGCCAGCGTGGCGGCCTGGGTGCGTCCGGCCGATCACCTGCTGTCGCAGTTCCCGCTGACCCACCACTGGCTGCACCAGTGTCTGGGGCGTCCGGCGCAGAAACAGTCGCGCGCATTGGGCGGTTAAATCCACGGTCTTTGCAGGAGCGCGCCCCCGCGCGCGAAGGCGTCATTCGGCCGCAGGGGCGGCCTCCCGCAACAAGCCTGTCTTCTGGTCAGAACCTGCCCAGCGCCTGCATCTTCCAGGCCAGCCAGAGCTTGCGCAGCGGTGTGAGGGCGATGCGCTGGTGCAGGACCTGAAAGCCCGAGGCCTCGATCTCGCGCAGCAGGGTGCGGTAGATGCTGGCCATCATCAGGCCGGGTTTCTGGCTGCGGCGATCGACCGCGGGCAGCAGGGCCAGGGCTTCGTCGTAGAGGGCGTGGGCACGTTCGGCCTGAAACTGCATCAGGGCGCCGAAGCGGTCCGAATACTGGCGTTGCAGCAGCTCCTGTGCCTTCACGTCAAAGCGTTGCAGTTCGTCAACCGGCAGGTAAATGCGACCGCGCAGGGCATCTTCGCCCACGTCGCGGATGATGTTGGTCATCTGGAAAGCGAGCCCCAGCTTGTGGGCGTAGGCGGTGGTGGCTTTATCGGTCTGACCGAAGATGCGGGCTGCGACTTCGCCCACCACGCCGGCCACCAGGTGGCAATAGCGCTGCAGGCCCGGCCAGTCCAGGTAGCGGGTTTGCTGCAGATCCATCTGGCAGCCCTCGATCACGGCCAGCAGGTGCTGTACGCCGATGCCGTAAGGCTCGACATGCGGCATCAGGGCCTGCATGACCGGGTGGCTGGCCTGGCCCGCAAAGGCCTGCTGGACCTCCTTTTGCCACCAGGCGAGCTTGGTCGCAGCCACGCCAGAGTCGGCCACATCGTCTACCACGTCATCCACTTCCCGGCAAAACGCATAGAAGGCGGTAATGGCGGCCCGGCGTTCAGGAGGAAGGAACAGGAAGGCGTAATAAAAGCTGCTGCCCGAGGCAGCGGCTTTTTGCTGGACATACTCTTGCGGGGTCATGCCCCGATTCTCGCCTAGATGGGCAAGGCTTTGGCTGGCGGCAAGGCCGCCGCCCAGCTGGCCAGCAGCTGTCGGTCCGAAACGCCGCTCAGCACCAGCGCCATCAGCACACGGTGAACTTCGCGGCGCGGCAGCTTGACATGGGTGAGCAGCGCCTGTGTGCCGGCCTGACGCAGCAGGGTGAGGGTGCGAATGCCTATCAGGCAGGGCAGTGCGCTGGCCAGCCGCAGACGCCTGCCGCGCAGGGCCAGGCTGTAGCGCAGGCCGTCGTGCAGCTGCGTCTCGGTGCTGCGCTGCCATGCCTCCAGCAAGGGGGCCAACCGCTGCAGGGTGGCGCGGTCGCCCGAGCGCACGGCGGCGCACAGGCTGTCACGGTCCAGGCCCAGGGGGGCGAGCTCCTCGGCAGGAAAGTAGCAGCGTCCGGCATGCAGGTCATGGTGCGCATCACGCAGGATGTTCAGCCGCTGCAGGCCTTTGCCGTAGTGGGCACCCCATAGCAGCAGCTCGGCACGGGTGCCGGTGTGCCAGTTGTGCAGGTGCAGCTCGCACATGCGCGTCCAGAATTCGCCCACGCTGCCAGCCACCTGCCAGGTGTAGCGGTCGACCTCGGCGCTGGTTTGTACACCGCGTTGCGGGTCGTCGAGCATGCGCAGGTCCCAGCGCTGGCCTTCGATGATCGCGGCCAGCACCTGACGGATCACGACCTGGTCGGCTTCGGGTTGCCGCTGCAGCGCATCCAGGCAGGCCTGGCCCCGTTCGAGCAGGGCTTTTTCATGCGCGTCGGGGACTTGCCGGGCAAAGGCTTGCAGAGCCTGCACCAGCTGAGGTTGGTCTTGCGGGGTGTCGATGGCGTGCTGCAGGCTGTCCAGCAGGGCCAGCCGCCGTGCTGCAGTCTGGGTGGTGGTGTCGGCCACCGTGTCGGTGGCGCGTGCGAGCAGATAGGCCAGGCCCATCGGCTCGCGCAGCCCGGCTGGCAAAAGCCGGATGGACAGCCCGAATGAGCGTGAAACCCCTTGCAGGAGTTGATGGATGTTCAGGGCAGGCTGGCGCATGCGGGGAATTGTCGCTTGACAGGCGGGTGGGCTGGTTTAGAATTACTAACCAGTCAGTCATTAACTAATTTCCTGCGGTGGCGGCCATGTCCAAGCATTCCAAAGTATCTGTTTATCTGGCCTTGAGTGTGGTGCTGGCCACTTTGAGCGCTTGTTCCCGCGAGGAGGCCCCGCCCGAACCGGTGCGCGCCGTGAAGGTCATCACGGTGGAGGCACAAGGGTTGCAGACCGATGCGGTTTATGCCGGAGAGGTGCGCGCCCGAGTCGAATCGCGTCTGGGCTTTCGTGTGGGCGGAAAGCTGACGCATCGGGCGGTCGATGCCGGCCAGCGCGTGTCGGCAGCTCAGTTGCTGGCGGCCATCGATGCGCAGGATTACCAGCTGTCGGCGCAGGCCGCGCAGGCGCAGCAGGTGGCCGCCCAAACCCAGCGCGATGTGGCGCTGGCCGATTACAAACGCTACGAAAGCCTGAGGGCGCAGGGTTTCATCAGCGGCGCTGAACTGGAGCGCCGCGAAGCCAGCCTCAAGGCGGCCGAAGCCACGCTGGTGCAGGCGCGCTCTCAGTCGCAGGTGCAGGCCAATCAGGTGGGTTATGCCCGTTTGCAGGCCACGACCGCGGGCGTGGTGACGGCGCTGGAAGCCGAAGTCGGGCAGGTGCTGGCCGCCGGCCAGCCGGTGCTGCGTCTGGCGCACGACGGTCCGCGTGATGCGGTGTTCAACGTGCCGGAGCAGGCGGTGCAGGCTTTCAGGGTGGGCATGCCGATGCTGGCGCAGCTGACGGGCAGCACTGAGCTGCTCAAAGGCCGCGTGCGCGAAGTAGGAGCCAGTGCCGACCCGGTCACGCGCACCTTTGCCGTCAAGCTGGCGCTGGATGCGTCCGAGCGCCTGCCGCTGGGCGCCACGGTCAATGTGCTAGCGCCGCAGCGGGCAGCCACGGTGCAGGCCATGACCTTGCCCACCACGGCGCTGCGTCAGGAAGGCGAGGGTACGGCGGTATGGGTGCTGGACGAAGCCAACATGACGGTGCAGCCACAAAAAGTCACGCTGGGGCCGGTGCAGGCGCAGCAGGTGGTGATCGCCTCGGGCCTGAAGCCGGGTCAGAAGGTGGTTGTGGCCGGCGTGCATGTGCTCTCGCCGGGCCAGAAGGTCACTTTGTACAAGCCCGCTGGCGAAGCGAAGTGAGGTTCGCATGAGCAAAAAGGGCCAATTCAACCTCTCGCGCTGGGCGCTCGAACACCCGGCGCTGACCCGCTACTTGATGGTGGCGCTGATGGTGCTGGGCGTGGCCGCCTACTTCCAGCTGGGTCAGGACGAGGACCCGCCGTTCACCTTCCGCGCGATGGTGGTGCGCACGGCATGGCCGGGCGCCACCGCGCAGCAGGTGGCCGAGCAGGTGACCGACAAGGTCGAGCGCACGCTGCAGGAAGTGCCTTACGCAGACAAGATCCGCAGCTACTCCAAGCCGGGCGAGTCGCTGATCATCTTCCAGCTCAAGGACAACTCGCCGCCCGGCGATGTGCAGCAGGTCTGGTACACCGTACGCAAAAAGGTGGGTGACATCCGCGCCACCCTGCCGCAAGGCGTGGTGGGGCCGTTTTTCAACGACGAGTTTGGCGATGTGTACGGTGTGATTTACGCCCTCAGTGGCGAGGGTTACAGCCCGGCAGAGCTCAAGCGCGAAGCCGACAACGTGCGCCAGCTTCTGCTGCGTGTGAAGGATGTGGCCAAGGTCGAACTCTTTGGGGTGCAGGACGAAAAGGTCTTCATCGAGGTTTCGCACCGCAAGCTGGCCCAGATGGGGTTGGACATGGGGTCGGTGCTGGCGCAGCTCGGTCAGCAAAACGCGGTGGAATCGGCCGGCACGGTGCGTTCGCCGCAGGATGTGGTGCAGGTTCGTGTGGCTGGACAGTTCCAGGCGCTCGACGACTTGCGCGCCATGCCCATCCGCGGCGCCTCGGGCGCGCAGCTGCGGCTCGGTGACATCGCCGAGGTGCGGCGCGGCTATGTGGACCCGCCGTCTGTCAAGGTTCGCCACGACGGGCAGGAAGTGATCGCGCTGGGCGTCAGCATGGCCAAGGGCGGCGACATCATTGCGCTGGGCCAGTCGCTCCAGCAGGCAGCGGCGCAGGTCGAAGCCACCTTGCCGGCCGGCCTGACCTTGCGTCAGGTGCAGGACCAGCCGCGTGCGGTCTCGCAGTCGGTGGGCGAGTTTGTGAAGGTGTTGATCGAGGCGGTGGTGATCGTGCTGGCCGTCAGCTTTTTGTCGCTGGGCCTGCACAGGCGCCCGCACACGCAGGCGCCGCTTTGGCAGTTCTGGCGCCGCTGGGTGCTGGATGTGCGCCCGGGCCTGGTGGTGGGCATCACCATCCCGCTGGTGCTGGCCGTGACCTTTCTGGCCATGCATTACTTCGGCATCGGTCTGCACAAAATTTCGCTCGGCTCGCTGATCATCGCGCTGGGCCTGCTGGTGGACGACGCGATCATTGCGGTGGAGATGATGGTGCGCAAGATGGAGGAGGGCTACGACAAGTTCCGCGCGGCCACCTTCGCCTACGAACTCACGGCCATGCCCATGCTCACGGGCACGCTGATCACGGCGGCGGGCTTTTTGCCGATCGGCATCGCCAAGTCCACCGTGGGCGAATACACCTTTGCCATCTTTGCCGTGACGGTGATTGCGCTGCTGGTGAGCTGGGTGGCCTCGGTGTATTTCGTGCCGTACCTGGGGGCATGGCTGCTGCGCCGGCCTGCCTATCTGGAGCAGCAGCACGCGCCGCAAGACCATGAGCGCGCCGAGCTGTTCGAAACGCCGTTCTACCAGCACTTTCGCGCCTGGGTGACCTGGTGTGTGACGCACCGCTGGAAAACGATTGCCATCACCATCGCCTTGTTCGTGCTGGGTCTGGTGGGCATGGGAAAAGTGCAGCAGCAGTTCTTCCCGGATTCGAGTCGACCTGAAATTCTGGTCGACCTGTGGCTGCCCGAGGGCTCGCCGTTTGAGGCCAGCGAAGAAGTGGTCCGCCGCGTGGAACAGCGGCTGGCACAGGTGGAAGGCGTCCGCTCGGTCACGACGTGGGTGGGCTCGGGCGTGCCGCGCTTTTACCTGCCGCTCGATCAGGTGTTTCCGCAGACCAATGTGTCCCAGCTCATCGTGGTGCCGCAAGACCTCCAGGTCCGCGAGGCCCTTCGTGTGAAGCTGCCCGCCTTGCTGGCGCAGGAGTTCCCGGAGGTGCGCGGCCGCGTCAAGCTGCTGCCCAACGGTCCGCCGGTGCCGTACCCGGTGCAGTTCCGGGTGGTGGGCGCCGACCCGCAGGTGCTGCGCACGCGTGCCGATGAGGTCAAGGCCGTCATGCGTGGTAACACCCACACGCGCGGCGTGAACGACAACTGGAACGAATCGGTCAAAACCGTTCGCCTTGAGGTCGATCAGGCCAAGGCACGCGCCTTGGGCGTGAGCAGCCAGGCGATTGCCCAGGCCTCGCGCACGCTGCTGCTGGGTACGCCCGTGGGCCAGTACCGCGAAGGCGACAAACTGATCGAGATCGTGCTGCGCCAGCCGCAAAGCGAACGCGACGCCCTGACCGATCTGGCGCAGGTCTATGTGCCGACCGCTTCGGGCAAGTCGGTGCCGTTGCTGCAGATCGCCAGCCCGGTGCTGGGCTGGGAGCCCGGCGTGATGTGGCGCGAGGGCCGCCAGTACGCGGTCACGGTGCAGTCTGACATCGTGGAGGGCCTGCAGGGGGCCACGGTGACCGCCGAGCTGCTGCCAGTGCTCAAAAAGCTCGAAGCCGCCTGGGCCGCGCAGGGACAGGGCGACTACCGCATCGAGGTGGCGGGTGCTGTGGAGGAAAGCTCCAAGGGTTCCGCCTCGATCTCTGCTGGCGTGCCACTGATGCTGTTCATCACCTTCACCCTGCTGATGCTGCAGTTGCAGAGTTTCAGTCGCTCGATGCTGGTGTTCCTGACCGGTCCGCTGGGCATGGCCGGGGTGGCAGCGGCCTTGCTGACCTTGGGCCGGCCATTCGGCTTCGTTGCCCTGCTTGGCGTCATCGCCCTGATGGGCATGATTCAGCGCAACTCGGTGATCCTGATCGACCAGATCGAGCAGGACCGAGCCAGCGGCATGCCCGCCTGGCAGGCGATTGTCGAATCAGCTGTGCGCCGCCTGCGCCCCATCGTGCTGACGGCAGCGGCGGCCGTGCTGGCCATGATTCCGCTCTCGCGCAGCGTGTTCTGGGGCCCGATGGCGGTCGCCATCATGGGCGGCCTGATCGTGGCCACGGCGCTGACCCTGCTGGCCTTGCCGGCCATGTATGCGGCCTGGTTCCGGGTGCCCCGGCCCGGCATGGCCCAGGCGTAGGAGCGCGCCCCTGGGTGCGAAAACCCATTCGGGCTGCCGCCTGCAAAGTGCGGGGATGGCCGAGAGACTGTTTCGGACCGGCTAAAATAGAAAATTGACCGATTTCACGCGGGTGGTCAGGCAAACAACCTGTCCGCCCGTTTTGTTTGGACCCGCGCGGGTGGCGAAATTGGTAGACGCACCAGGTTTAGGTCCTGACGCCAGCAATGGTGTGGGGGTTCGAGTCCCCCCCCGCGCACCAGACGCACGCCTGTGGGCCTGCGACCCTTTAACTCTGTGAGAACACCATGACCGTGACCGTTGAAACCCTGGAAAAGCTCGAGCGCAAGATCACGCTGAGCGTGCCCGTGACCGCCATCCAGACCGAAGTCGATGCCCGCCTGAAAAAGCTGGCCCGCACCGTCAAGATGGACGGCTTCCGTCCTGGCAAGGTGCCGATGAACGTGGTGGCCCAGCGCTATGGCTACTCTGTCCAGTACGAAGTGCTCAACGACAAGGTCGGTGAAGCCTTCGCCCAGGCCGCCAACGAAGCCAAGGTGC
>JACCEB011327270.1_pt1 | contig 13016 bp, 7 predicted proteins | sample 7454761 | NCBI WGS metagenome assembly JACCEB01 (sample SAMN15323454, study PRJNA562643) | freshwater metagenome | isolation source: river surface water | place: USA:Blue River Watershed | collected 2017-08-18 | reverse complement strand
AGAATTTATCGCCTATACACGGCTTTCTGAATGTGCGCATTCTAACTTTGGCGCAAGGATAGCCATCACCATTTCGGCAAGTAATATTTTCATCAATATGAATGTCTTCGCCCGCAGTGCGAACTGATTTACTCTGGTCCTCAAACTTAATTGGTTTGGTTGGATCATTCCGATTTTCCTTAATATGAACGACTTTTGCCATAATAATATCACGGTCATCCAACTTCGTATTTTTCGGAATAAATCCGGACGAATCAATTTTGTCGTAGTTTCCATATTTAATTCCCTTTGTTTTAGTTGGGTCCGGTTTACATCTGCTTACAAATCGGGTAATATTTTTGTCTTCGTCTTTTTCTGTGTGATAAATTGTAGTGGAAAACATTCCGCGGTCAATCGAGCCCTTATTTATCAATACACTATCTTCCTGATTATATCCAGTATAAGACATAATGGCTACATGGATTACTTGTCCGGAAGGAATCTTAACAAGATCTAACCAATTCATAATGCGAGTATCAACAAGTGGTCTTGAAGGACTTGTTAAAACATATGCGGTCTTATCAAATCGTTTATCATAATTGGTCGCATAAATGCCCATTGCTTGTTTGCTTTGTGCGCAATTACTTGACATAAAATTATTTCCAGCAATAAAACTGTGGTCTTCTGATTCAACTGTGATATCTGAAATTAGTCTATTTTCAACTTCTTCAATACTAATAATTGCTTCAAATACAGGTTTATCAATAGTATCCATTGTTCCAATCATTGTTTCATTAACCTCCATATTTTGAACTTCACACCATCCATTTGTTGTCATAAATTTATGATCTTCTGTCGCAATAATTTCTCTACCACTGAGTGTTTTTATTTTATAAATCTTTTTATCGGTTTTGCGAACATAATGGTTAACAACTTTTGTATGTGAAGTTTTAAATGTATCTGGATTAAAACACATAACAGAGTCACCAATTTTTATATCCTTGATTGGTATTTTTTCTCCATTTGATAAAAGAACCGTTTCATTAATATCCAAACATTGGTACGTGTTCCTCGGTGCCTGATTATGTTCAGGAAAAGGAATACACGAAGCAAGTGCGCCAAATATTGTGGAAGGGTGTATTTCGCAATGTGTGTAATTAATTTGTATATCTTTCAAAATATACGACTTCTTTGCCTTAAGAGCAATCATCGCAAAGTTTTGTTCTTCTGGGTCAATATATTCAATAACCGAACTATCCAATTTACAGTTTGTGAGCAAATCGTTCCATTCTATTTCGCCACTATCAAGATTATTAATAATATCCTGTGTAATAAGTGCTTTGCCATTTTTTACGCGCAACAAAGGTCGCACCATTCTTCCAGCATCATTACAAATACGGATTTCCATCATTTTATAATCAAATACAACTGATGTATAAATATTAATAATTCCGCGATATTTCTTTTCCTTCATTTCGTTATAAAGTTCCATTGGTGTATCGGTTACACCTACCCAGCAACCATTTACAAATACTTTAACTTTGTCAAATGTCTCTTTTGGCAAAGCAGTGTTCAAAGACTTTATAAATGGCTCTACATATGTGTATAATGAGGAACTGCTTGTAGTTATTGTTAAATGTGTCATTGTGCTTATACTTTTGACAACACCAATTGACTGGCCCTCTGGAGTTTCTGCCGGACAATTTGAAACTACAAATGATGACGCAACAAATGAATGATTTTTTGATTGAGTAGTAAAATCATAAACAAGTTCAGGTTCAATTTCAACAATAGATTCAATTGGCACGCATACACATCCATTTTGTGTTTTTACTAAATTATTATGATAATATTCAGGAGTTAATCCATTGCAATACTTTTTTATTTTCAATATTTCAATAATAATATTTGTGTCATTATCTGTATTATTGCTTATAAATATTTTATCAGCAAATGCCAACATATTATCAAGACTATTATCAAAGTTTAATCTAATATATTTATTCGGTTTATGAGGGTTATTAGGATTATTTTTACCATCAATAATAGTTATATCACACATTATATTCAGCGAGTTAAACATTTTTTTAATTTGAGTCATAAAATGAACTGCATGATATAGATTAGTTCGAGAATTAGGACGAGCAATATGAATAATAGGGCATATTTTATTAAGTGTTATACCTTTTGCGTATTTGTAATAATATACAGATAAGAATTCTCTTGGAACAATCCAGTCTGGAATACTTATTTTATTTTCAAAACTTTTTGCTTTTGTTAATCTCTTCAATGATTGAGCATATAATATGGATGCTTCTTTATTATTAGACAACGCATCAACTGGTTCAACCATATGTTTTATTACTAATCTGTCATTGGCAATATCAAGTTCTCCCAACTTCTTCATCTCATATTTATTTCCATTTAATATTAAGAATGGATGATCAGCAGTTGCTTTAATTTTTCTTCCACTTATAGTTTTTAGTTCAAAAAGTTTATCTGGCATTTTACTAAAATAATTATACATTGGCGATGGTTCATCGGCAAGTGTTTTGCGATTTACAGTATTTACCCAATCACCATCTTTTATTTCTCTAATTGGTTTTGAATCTATTCTGTTTGATAATAAAACATCAGTATCACCGGTTAAACACAAAAACCCAAACGTAGTTCCGTGTAACTTTCGTGGTTCAATCAATTCACCCGACTTATCAATTGGCGTATTAATTCGTCGCATATGGCTCAAAGTCGCCGCGGTTGTCAAACGATTTACCACTTGTGCTACACCAACTTTACTACTATTGCTCTGTTTAATACTAAAATCACCAGTAGCAAGTGCGCGATTAATACCTGTTTCAATTGTGGTTGACTTCACCATTTTACAAATATTTCCAGCATTAACAATACTTTCGTAGTCTTCACCCGATCTCCAAGAACCATTGTTAATCTCTTTCACAATATGTTTCTGCATTTCTTTAACAAGCTTATTGAAATAGTTTCTGAACAGATTATTCAAAAGTGTGCCAGTCATATCAATGCGCTTATTTATATAAGAATCACGGTCGCTCGGTTTAATCCACCCCATTGCGGTTTGAATAAGTTTGTTTGTCATATATCCGAGAAAGTATATTTTTTGCTGGAGAGTCTTACAATGAGGAAAGATGTCATTATTCAAAACATCAATTGTAAAATCGCGTTTCTTTCGTGAGCCTTGTTCCTTATCCATATTAATTGGTGTAAAAGCAACATAGGAAGTTATATGTCTTAGCGCATCTTCCTTTGTCATACACTGGTTTGCTTCAATAATAGACGCATTCAAGAACTCCAAAATATCTGCGTGGTATACATTATCGATATTAAGCAAAATGTATTCGCAAATCTCTTTGTCTGATGTTATACCAAAAGCGCGAAATACAATAAACAAGTCAATCGATTCGCGGACTCTTGGAATAACAACTTTGAGAGGATTTCCGTAGCCATTATTTTTGCTTGCTACTTCAATTTCCACTTGTTTTGGTGAAATACATTTGTAATCTGGAACTGACTTGATTTCCGCATACCAACTACATTTGGAAGTATTTTTGCCATCGTAGCAATATACAATATTTTGCGCTGCGCGTTCTTGTTGAAGAACGGTTTTTTCGGAGCCCTTAATAATGAAATAGCCACCATGATCAAAAGCGCATTCTCCAACTGAAACTGGATTAATATGGCCGTTTTGGGTAAGAACACAAATGTTAGATTTTACCATAATGGGAAACTTGCCAATACTTACTTTTGGAATGGTGTGAGTAAGTACACGAGGGGTTTCACTGTTTGCTCCATCGCGAATGTGATATTTGATATTAATATCAATTGTCATATTGGATGCGTAAGTAACATTTCGCAACTTGGCTTCATTTGGCATCATCAATTTAGTAGCACCATTGTTTTCGTAGATTTGTGGAGGATAAAGTTTCAAATTGGTAAAAGTGATTTCAACTTCCAAAGAATATTTGTTGTCGGTATTTGGCAAAATATCTTTTTCTGAGCGGACCCATACTGGATTAAACATCTGGATAGTTTGGGGTATTTGGCGATGAATACAGTCGTTGTAAGATTCGAGTTGATGACGAACAAGACAAGCAGAATGATTGCCCTTGAAATAAGACTCAATGATTTTGAAAGGTTCTTCGACATATTGTCCCAAATGAGCCAATACTTCGTTTTCTGGGTTTTTCATATTTTCACTTACCATTTTCTTGATTTCTTGTTCAATGTGTTTTTCATTCAAAACAATTTCTTCCAATACTGATGGTTCGCTTACTTTTTGTTTGGGTTTTGTTTGTCTCTTTGCCTTTGGTTTTGGCTCTACGGTTGCGGTTGCTTCAACAGTCGCAGAAACATTCGCTTCAACGATCGCAGAAACATTCGCTTCAACGATCGCAGAAACATTCGCTTCAACGATCGCAGAAACATTCGCTTCAACAGTCGCAGTCGCATTCGCTTCAACAGTCGCATTCGCTTCAACAGCGACCTTCTTCTTGTAAGTTCTCTTCTTGGGTTGTTCTTGGGTTGACATTTTTAATTTGGATTGCATTTGTATCTTACTCTGTTAATAATATAAAAAGTTCAATTTTCTATATTATTTTGGAAAGTATCTTTACATAAAGGCAAAGAATTGCCCAAAGTATAGTATAAACAAAAAAGGGAGGAGTAAAGATGAAGGCTTAACCATAGGTTCTAATACAATGGATTCGTCTCACCAAAGGTGAGCCTTATAAGGTGAAGCCGAAGGCTTTGCCTTCGGCTTATAAGGTGAAGCCGAAGGCTTTGCCTTCGCCTTATATCCCAAGGGAGGTTTTACTGGAACCGTAGGTTCCAATACCTATCTATAGGATATTAGAAAGTGCGTCTTTCTGTTCTTGCGTAAGAGTTTCTGGAAACTTGACTTCAAATTCAATAATCATATTTCCGGTAATTCCATCTCTAGTAAATCCCAGATTTTTAATTACTTGTTTTGCACCATTACACAAAATAACATTTGCGTTAAGAACAATTTGGTTTCCATTAATATGGTCTACTTTAAACTTGAATCCACAGAGAGCTTCTTTTAGACTAATTGTTTTCTTATAACACAAATCATTTCCATTTCTTACAAACTCACTATCGCCAGAAACAATTATATTTAATTGTATATCACCTTTGATTTCTTTTCCATTCCCAATATTTATAATATTTCCGCGTTCTGATAAAACAATTTTCTCTCCATTATTGATTCCTTGAGGTATATTTATATTTATAGAATCGGATTCATTTATTTTGATTTCACATTCTTCAATCCATCTTTCAAACTCAATGCGCACATTTATTCCAGTATATGCTTGTTTTAATGTAATATGAATATCTTTGACAATTGGAGGTGGTTTTGAAATATGACGCTGGAAAAACATTCCGGGCATTCCTGGCATTGTATGAATCTCTATATTTGGACCACCGCCTCCTCCAAAAAGCATTTCAACAATATTGATTCCGCCTTGACCGAATGGTCCACCCTGACCGAATGGTCCACCCTGACCGAATGGTCCACCCTGACCAAAAGGTCCACCACCTGAACTACTAAAATGAAATCCAGGAGGAAATCCGGGTGGAAATCCAGGAGGTATTCCATTTAATTCCATATTATACATTTCTCTCTGTTGAGGGTCACTCAAAACTTCATTAGCAAGATTTATTTCTTGCATCTTTCGATTAGCCTCCTCTTGTTCTTCAGCAGTTTTATGTTTCACTTTATCCGGATGAAACTTCATAGATAAAGCGCGAAAAGCCTGTTTGATTTCTTTCTCTGTTGCATCTTTGGAAATACCCAAGGTCTCATAATGATTTGGCATAATATTCTATTATTTTTACAAAAGCCTTATATTGATTTTTTATAAGAACATATAGAGAAAAAAATCCATATACAGAAAATGCAATCTGAGCCAGACACTTTTATAATGAAATATAAGCCATATTTTGTGCACGACTTTTATCTCGAACCATCTCATATCCAAGTATTAAATACACTACAAGAATTGGATGATTTAAATCTACTTATTGTTGGTAATACTTGTTCTGGAAAGACATCTCTCATTTACGCAATTATTCGCGAATATTATGGAATGAATGAAACCTCTACTTTCCCCGAATACAATATTATGTTTATTAACAATTTGAAAGAACAAGGCATCCAATTTTTCAGAAACGAAATGAAAACTTTTTGCCAATCAAAATCAAATATAACAAACAAGAAGAAAATAATAGTTGTGGATGATATTGACAGTATTAATGAGCAGAGCCAACAAGTTTTCCGCAATTATATTGACAAATATTCCAAAAATATACATTTCATTTCAGTTTGTACAAATATTCAGAAAGTAAATGAGAGTCTCCAATCCAGACTTCATATTTTGAAAATAAATCAGACTACCCGCGCAAACTTGGAAACAACAATGGCAAAAATCATAGAAAAAGAGAAACTAGTTATTGATGAAGAATCCAAAGAGTTTTTGCTGAATGTAAGCGATAATTCAATCCGTGTTTTAATCAATCATTTAGAAAAAATATATATACTTGGTCAACCAATAAATCTAGAGTTGGTTAATAAAATATGCTCCAATATATCATATATTCAGTTTGAAAACTTTATAGAGAAATTACGTGGCAAAGATTTGAATGGTGCAATATCCATATTATATGAAATACACGACTATGGATATTCAGTAATTGATATATTGGATTATTTTTTCACATTTGTAAAATTCACAAAAAAGCTGGAAGAAGTAGAGAAATATAGAGTTTTACCATTTCTCTGCAAATATATTACAATTTTTCATAAAGTCCACGAAGATGTTATTGAACTTGCCTTTTTTACAAATAGCATATATAAAATTATTTCGGACATATCCCACTATTAATTAATATTTTGAATATATAATGGCTGTAAACGCACATCTTCTTGATATAAATAAATACTCTTTAGGAGAAATATTTGGTCTCTTTGATTTAACTTATGATATTGATGAGGAATCAATGCGCTCTGCGAAAAAAAAAGTATTAATGATTCATCCAGATAAATCCAGACTTCCACCTGAATATTTTCATTTTTACAAACAAGCATATGAAATTGTTTTGAATATATACAAGCAAAAAAATAAGGGTGGAAGTAGAAATACAACATACAGTCCAGAAATAGAGAAAAATGCCTCAGTTGGAAACAATAATTCAACACCAGCAACCGACTTTTCAAAAAAGATTTCAAACGCAAAGTTCAACGAACTTTATGATCAAAATATGACAAAAAAAGTGGATAATTCCAGATATGACTGGTTTAAAAAAGATGAACCAGTTATTGATGACTTTAGTAAAAGACAAGTGAATCCAAAAAATATGGGATCTGAATTAGAATCCATTAAGCAGAAACAGTCGGCATTAATTGCCTATCGTGGAGTTCAAGAAATGCAGAGCAGTGGGGGAACCAGTTATTTTGACGAAGAAGACAGCAACGAATATGTTGCTTCCAATATTTTCGGCAAATTGAAGTTTGACGATTTGCGAAAAGTTCATAAAGACCAAACTGTATTTTCTGTTTCTGAATCAGACTTTAACAAAAGACCTCAATACAAAACTGTAGACCAGTTTGTAAGAGATAGAGACCAAGCAGGAAATGCGCCTCTATCTAAAGCGGAAGCATCAAGCCTTTTGGAAAAGCAACACAAAGAGAAAGAGCAAATAATTATGAACAAACAATATCGGGACTATCTTTTACAAAAAGAATACGAGGAAAAACAGAAATTGGTTACGGCCGCATTTTTACAACTTAAATAGATGAAATATTAAATCACCTGTCTCATTTTTCTTTTTATAGGGTGTAATATAATTATTATGTATTTTTACAATGGTCTCTCTTATTATAATATAGTCTCTTTTATTATAAATAGCAAATGTTCGACAAAAAATACGCTTACCATTATTTATTTGCCATCTCTGTAATTGGCGTTGTCAGTTATTTTGGCGACAAAATTAAACAAGGATTATCTGACAATGACGCAGAGAATGAACTTATTCGCAAATATTTATTGAATGAATCGCCTCTCTACGGAATGAATCGCCCCAAGATTTGGATTCATAGCACTTATGAGAAAAATGCCCGTCAATGGAAAGACTTTTATAGTAGAAATACCACCGATTTGAACCAACCATATATTCATCTTACTATTAAATCCATTATTAATCATTGTGGTGCGGATTTTAACATTTGTCTTATTGATGATGAAACATTTAGCAAACTTATTCCTACTTGGGAAGTTAATATGGCAACACTTTCTGAACCACATAAATCTACTTATCGTGAAATTGGAATGCTACAACTTCTCTACTTATATGGAGGAATTATTGTTCCAAATTCTTTTATTTGTACACATAACTTGGCGCCTCTGCTTAGTCAGAATCCATTTGTTGCCGAAATGGTTAATCGCACAACAAGCAATAGCAATTTTATGCCTTCAACAAAGTTTATGGGGGCAAACAAGGGTTGTCCTATTTTGAAAAAGATGCTTTCTGAAAACAAAGTTGATATAAATCGTCATTTTACAGTGGAACCCAAAATCCTTGGAAATATTCAAAAATGGTTATATGATGAAGTGGAATCTGGGTCAATGAATCTTGTTAATGGAAAACTAATAGGAACCAAAACAAGCAAGGGTAAACAGATTTTGCTTGAAGACTTAATGGGTGAAAACTATTTAGATTTGGACGAAAACGCATATGGAATCTATATTCCAGCAGATGAAGTTTTAGCACGACCAAAATATCAGTGGCTTGCTCATCTCTCTTCAAACGAAGTTTTAAAAACAAATGCTATTATTACAAAATATTTGAAGTCTTCAGCTGTTGACGCAACTAATGAGTATTTCTCTGGAGAAAATATTAAAAAGAGCATTACTACTATTTAAACCGATGAACATTTAAAATGGCACGCTTTGCGTGCATTGTTAAATGGTTATCGGTCACGAACCTAGAAGAAAAAATGGCACGTTGTGCCATTTTAATTCTTCGACGGTTTAAATAAATGAAGAATTAAACAATCAATTATTTAATAAAATATGCTTTTACCCGTAATAAATATTTTTATTGTAAAAATATTTATAAACTGTTATATAAAGAGCAATAATGACATCAATGCTCTCACAGATATTCAAATATGAAATACCCGATGACTTTTTGTTTAATTTTCTTGAAAAAATATGTGAAAAAACAGATACTCATTATTTGGTAGATATTGCATGTTATAAAAAAATATTTTTGCTAGATTTAAAACAATCATTTATTGATTCTCTCAAAGAGTATTATTATTTATCAAAAAGATTTTATTTAGAGAGAGATTTTACATATCCTTCGTTTACAAACATTATTCGCCAGATTTGTAAACACAAAATGATTGATTATGAGTCAAAAATATCATATTCTTATTCTGATTATTCTATAGTTTATTATATTTATTATTAAGATTTTATACACTAATAGTATAATGCCAAAAAAACATTCGGAAAAAAATGCTTTTGTAATAATTCATTTTGGAAATAATCCAGTTTATTTAGAACTTGAACTTTATTTTTTCAAAATGTTACGCAAACATACAAAATATGATATTATATATTTGTATTCTATTACAGATACACCACCAAGTTTTGTAGATGCTGTTAGTCAATTTGTAGAGAAAGTTGTTCCATATAATGATAATGGAATTACATATAATGTGTCATTTGAAAGCGGGTATTCTAATTTCAACACACTTCGCACATGTAATTTCATTTTTGCTTATACTTTAGAAGAATATGATAACATTTGTATTATTGAGTCTGATATGGTAATTATGAAAAATATTGATTATATTTTTGAAGTAAATAAGCCAGCAATTCTTACATATTATGTTGGAGATAAATATTTAAATAAAAACATTGAAGTCGAAAATAATCCAAATGAAGTTATTGAAAAATGTAACACTATGGGGCGTCTTAATGGTGGTGTTATGCTTTTTAAACCCAGCATGGCTCTATTTGAAACTTACAGAAAAAAAATCAAAGATGTTGTAGAGAATAAATGTAAATATCCGAATGAAACACTTTTTGAGTATGTCAATAATAAATATTATAACTTGCCGGTTCGTTACAATTTAAGCAAGCATCACGCAAGAGAAAGTAGAATATCTCGTTACGGATTAACAGTATCAGATATTGTAGTATACCATTTTAATGAAACTAAATATAAACATATTGATATTATTAAAGATCCAATTGATGAAACTGGAGAGAATTGGTTGGAAAAAATACAAGTTGATCCAAAATATTCTGTTCAAAAGATTCCAGTTTTATATTACAAAAATGAAATATATGACAAAAGTCCGGAAATTAAGGCTATTATGGAAAACATTTCTTCTGCTTTGCCAAAAGAATTACCAAAAGCATTACCAAAAGAATTACCAAAACCATTACCAAAAGCATCCGCAATAGAAGATACTGAAATAGAAGCTTTGACAAATGCTTTTCCAAATGCTCTTAAATGGAAAACTAGAATAGATGAACTTATTGGGCGTATTTCTAAAATTAATGATTTAAAAGAATTACAAACGTTTCACAAAAAATACATTTACCCCATTTTTATGATGAGTAAAGATGACGATTCAATAAGAATATACGCAGAGACACTCCAAAAAGTATATCAAAAACGTATGGAAAAAATTATTGAACCTAAAGAAACATCACCTACAATGGAAGGCGCAAAAATCGCAATAATAGTTCCATTTCGCGATTCAGAAATAACCAAACCACGTACAGCACAACTTGTTAAGTTCGTCACATATATGAAAACTTATTTATCCGGATACAACTATAAAATATTTATTATTGAGCAATCCGAAGACGGACTTAAGTTTAATCGTGGCCAACTTCTCAATATTGGATTTTTCCTTGCTGAAAAAGAAGGCTACGAAAACTTTATTTTCCACGATGTTGATTTATTGCCATCAGAAGAGTTGAAGAAATATTATATAAATGTTCCAACAACCAGCCCTGTTCATATTGCGTCGGTTTGGGATCGTTATGGTTCAAATCAAAAATATTTTGGAGGAATTGTTGCTTTTGGAAAAGAACTTTTTGAAAAAATAAATGGTTATCCAAACAACTTTTGGGGATGGGGTGGTGAAGATGATGAACTTTACAATCGCACAAAGAAGTTTTCCAAAATAATCAAAGCATCTGAAGGCTCTATAACTGATTTGGAAAATCTGGATTTAAAAGATAAGCTGAAATATTTGAAAGAAAATGATTTGAAGTTTATGAAAAAGTATGAAGCATTAGATGAACATGAAGCAACATGGCAAACAAATGGTCTTAATGAAATACCTGGAAATATTAATATCATTAAGAAAGACTCTTGTGGATCAAATTGTTCATTAATTCGCGTAAAATTAGTAATTGATATTACAGATATTTATGGTGATGAATTATTAAATAAAACATTTCAAGAATTAGATGTGGAAACAAAGAAACAATTACTTGAAGATTTTCCATTTAGTAAGAGAGATAGCAAAGCCATACATGTTGGTGTTCTCAAGAATATTGCTGATCCGGAAATAAGAACAGTTATGAAAAGCTTAACTGAAAGAGAAAAGGAGTTTTTACAAGATAAAAATATACGTGACAAATATTTGTTTGCCAGAAGTAAACTTCAAGAAAATAAAAAAAATGAAGAGAAACAAATGAAATTAGCATTAGAAGAAGCTAAAAAAATGGATTTAAAACTAGCAAATAAAGCACAAATAAAACCATTTGTTGCTCCTGAAATTAGAAATATTCCTTTGGGAAAAGAAAATAGTTCAAAAACCAAATGTAAAAAAGGAACATTTATGAGTCGGAAAACCCAAAAATGTGAGCCTACAAAAGAAAAAGATAAGATTCCTTTAAAAATAGATATAGAAAATTGGCTTGAACCAATTGTGTTTGACATAAAAAAATGGCAACAGAAGGAACCGATACCGAATGAACCATCATCAAAGGCAAAAACTCCTTCACCAAAAGAAAAAACTCCTTCACCAAAAGAAAAAACTTCTTCAAAACCACGTTGTCCAAAGGGAACTGTTCGAAATAAAAAAACAGGCAAATGTGAACCAAAGATAAAGGAACAAGCTAAAGAAATAGAGATTGAAGAGAAAAGACTTTCTCCACCACCTTCAGAGAAAAGACTTTCTCCACCACCTTCAGAGAAAAGGGTTTCTCCACCATTAGAGATACCTCAACAAGAAATAATAAAACCAAAAGGAAGATGTCCGAATGGAATGGTAAGAAATAAAAAAACAGGCGAATGTGAACCCAAGAAAAAATAAAGAGGTTCTCTCAAAAAAATATATAAAAAAAGCACACGTATAAGTATAAATGCATTTTACTCCTTCCAAACCAAAATCTGTTCATATTGAATCTGAAGAGGTCAGTCGCGCCCAATTTGAAGAAATGCTTGCCAATAATCCTGGAAAAGTTGTTTTAAAGTTTGGTGCTACTTGGTGTGGACCTTGTAAGGCTATTGAGCCACTTGTTAATATGTGGTTTTCAAAAATGCCGAGCAATGTTAAGTGTGTGATTATTGATGTAGATGATTCATTTGATTTGTATGGAGCTCTCAAATCAAGACGCCAAATTAATGGCATTCCAGCAATTTTATGTTTTAATAAGGGCAATCTTAGTTATATTCCAGATATGACAGTAGTTGGTGCCGATGTTGAACAAGTTAATATGTTTTTCAAGAGTGTATTAGGTTAATATTTCACAAAAGACAATAGTTTTATGTGAAATCTTTTTTACAGATTTATTTTTTAGATTTATTTTTTAGATTTATTTTTTAGATTTATTTTTTAGATTTATTTTTTAGATTTATTTTTTAGATTTATTTTTTGATTTATTTTTTGATTTATTTTTTAGATTTATTTTTTTGATTTATTTTTTAGATTTATTTTTTAGATTTATTTT
>JACCEB010001321.1_pt1 | contig 13017 bp, 10 predicted proteins | sample 7454761 | NCBI WGS metagenome assembly JACCEB01 (sample SAMN15323454, study PRJNA562643) | freshwater metagenome | isolation source: river surface water | place: USA:Blue River Watershed | collected 2017-08-18 | reverse complement strand
GTACTAAGTTTATCTAAATTTTTTTCGATTAAATCAATCGCATTAATATTCCCACATAAATAAGGCCAATCTATTTTATGCGGGAATTTTTTTAAAATAGGAATAGCGCCAGCATTTATATATAAAAACAACCCACCAAGTTCATCAATAACAACGTTTACTGCTTCATCATCCAAAACATTAGGATTGTAAATAGGTTGTTGTAGCATTTTATAAATTTAATAACAATAATAATAATAATAATAATAATAATAATAATAATAATAATAATAGTATTAGTATTAGTAATAATAGTAGATAGGTATGCAATACACTCAATTTTATGTACATTTCTAATACACATTTTCAACTAAATCACAAAAATAACAATCTAATTATATAATATAATAATAACAATACATACTATATTATAATATGCAAGACCCAACTACTGAGACCCACAACGAGACCCTGAATGAGACCCACAACGAGACCCACAACGAGACCCTGAATGAGACCCACAACGAGACCCTGAATGAGACCCACAACGAGACCACCATAAAAGCCACTTATATTGACGATGACCAACTACAGCGTGATTTCACTCTATGCAATACCTCTAATACTTACAAAGTCCACTGTGTTGTTTATAGCACACACAAAATATTTATTGAGGGCGATATTGAGTTGGATGAAATAAAAACCAACTATTACAACACCTATTTATACAATAAATACTATGATTATAACAAATATGCTATGAAATTGTCTGATGAAAAATGGACATTTGAGACCTTTGAATATAAATGTCCGGTGATTGGCGGCGTCGGTGTTGGCGCCACCCCTCAGTCAGTGTTTACTCCAGCACCCGCTACCACTGCTGCCGCCACCACCGAAGAAGAACCTTCCCAAGAAACCACACACTTTGAGACCCAATGTTATAATACTGTGATTTCTATGCTGAAAACCCCCGAAAAAATTCATCAGGTCTCGAACCTTCAGTTTTATAAAGGATTTATTGAACACGGAGACCACGAAATATACGCATTTTTTGATATAGGTGAGTTATATAGTGATTTATTGGATACATATAAATCTGTTTTAATGAGTGAATACTTAGACTATAAATGCACATCCTATAATATTCCTATTTCTGAGGAGGTCTGTGAATTCTTTAGAGACCATAAAACAATGCATAAATTGCGAACAGATGAGACCCAGACCATTCCGCTACCACGAGCAATGTATTTATGTGAATTTATGGGTGAGGGATTTGTCAATATATCAGGTCTTGTCGGTGGAGACATTACAAAATATTATTATAACTATGAGCCCCTGGTCCCGGGTTTTTATTTTACGGAATTAGTGCAATATGATAAAGGTCTCGAAGATAATTTGAAATTAGTTAAATGTGCTGTTTTTATTGTAAATTCTCTAGACCTGGGTCTCGAAATAGATAAATTAGTTCGAGAAGATGGAGACCACGACTATTTATTTAATGCACAGACCATTTGTTTCTTGGATGGCGGAATAAAGATGTGTGCTGTTAAAAATGTATCCCATTTTTCTGTCTTATAATCATCACCGGTATAATACTATATTTCACATAACATATAATATTATTCACACCACATACACTAAGGCACACACCCCACATACACACACACTTACAACAATTGGTCTTCATATTTATCAATATACAACATCATCACCTCTTTATTCACCCCTTCTTTCCCACTAAAATTATCAATGATTTCGTCTTTCAATGGTTTACGGCCATAATTGGTCTCAAAAGTCTTCATATAATCCTCAATCATCTGTTTATGAACCCGGAAACTACGGAGTGCATCCATCGCATTCTTCTGGAAAATAGACCTACGCTCCTCCTTCTTCTTATGTTGCACTTGTTTCTGCATAAACTCTTGTTCTTTCTCTTTAACAAATTCCAGTTTCTCCTTCTCCAGCTGTTCTTTAATCATTGCTTCTTTCACTAATTGTTCGCGGACCATTTTCTCCATCAAGACCTTTTCGCGTTCCATTTGTTCTTTTGTAAATTGTTCCTTGAACGCCTGTTGCAATTCTTCCTGTTGTTTCAATATAGCCTGTTTTATCTCTTCCTCTTTCTTGGACTGCTGTTCATATAATTGCTGTTTCATAATGGTCTCCTTAATCATAGCTTCCTTTATTAAATCGGCCTTAAATTCCTCCTTCTTTTGTGCAATTTGGTCATTAATAAAATTGAGACCTTCATCACTTCCGGACACACTCTCTATATCAACCATACTCATCAACTCCATTTCTTTATACCAAGGATGACGGTAATTATTCGCACTCACAATAATATTACATATATCAGGCTTCTTCAATTCCTCATATCGCAGGCGCTCTACACTGTCTTTTTTACCCGCAAACTTGTTCTGAAATTTGGCAATAATACTCTCGTTGATTGGCGGACTGGTCTCCATTAAACGGTCATATTCTTGTCTGTTTAATTTCAAGAATTGGCCGGCATCCATACGCTCATCGGGGGCTTTTGACAATTCAATACGAATATTTCTGGCGAATTTGTCCCACGCAATTGCAGAGACCCTGTGCGCCTCGTTTAATTCCGATATTTTCAAATATTGTTGAATAGTAGTTAATATACCAACCAATATATTAATGGTCCCGATAACTACGGGCGCGAGACCTCGAAAAGATGCCGGAATACTGTTTTGTGCAAAAGACGCGGTTCCACTAATAGTAGACAGTGTAATTGCAGGTATAGTAAACCACGCATTCAAATACGAATAACTCAGGTTTGATTGTGTATTCATCCATTTATAACATAGGGCATTATCACACCATTCGACCATAATCAATTCGTTTTCTTGAGACCATTCAATCTTTTTTTCCTCGGTCTTACCACCGGATGATGATGTCACTGTCGGGGTCTTGGATTTCTTGGAGAATTCGGTGCCTTCGAGCGACTCTTTCAGTGAAACGGCCTTGCTATTTCTACGCGACGGATTTTTAATAGACATCAATTCGGTGACGTGGCTTTTGGCACTGCCTCGTCTGCTAGGAGGCATTCTTCGTCCGGTCTCTAAATCTGGGTCTTCATCTGTATCTTCATAATTTATATTACTCATTGTATTTTATATTATATAATAATAAGATAAAATATGTCGTCAGAGCGACAAGAAACACTACTTATAAACTAATGGTCTCACGTTTAATTTCTACGCATTTACCCAATATTACATCTTCGTGGTCATCCGGGTCATCAATGTCTTGTCCGTCCGTTTCTATATTTTGGCTTGCGGGCACGCCGCCGTCCCCGTCCCCGTCCCCTCCATCTTCTTCTATTATTTCTTTTTCTACAAAATCTACAATATGTACATTCGGGCTCTCGTTTTTTGCTTCATCTAGCCCATCGATAATCACATTTATAACATAACTCACTTGTTTACTCGCGGTCGATAAGGTGGATAAGGTCTCGCTATCTGCCTCATAATCATTATCGCCACGATTTATTTCGGTCTCAGCAACAGGCGCAGGTAAGTGGATCTTTATACACTCCTCATCAATGTGGTATTCTCCGGTGCTACTACTACTGCTACTGCCCGATACATCACTGTTTTGCGGGGTCTTCGGATAATCTGCAAACATAGAACTGGTTTGTTCTAAATCCTGCATTGAGGGCGACAATGAGACCACACTCTCAGTATCCGACTCCATAGGCATACTTTTCTGGTTCTTAATAATGTCGTCCTTGATTTTAATATAGAACTCGTTGATTTTCTTACTAATAGAGGTCAAATGGTCATATTGGCTAGTATGGAAAAAGTCCATATAGTTATAATAGAGTGTCATATGTTCGCGTAATATGGATTTCTCGTATTCAAGGGTGCTGATAAAATTGCTGATAGAAATACCGACTTTTGTGGTCTCATTATATTTTGCTATTTTTGCATCTTGTTCTAAATAATAATCCAACATCTTTGTGAGAACATCAATAATTTCGGCGTGTATCTTGGCGGTGTTTTCGACGACATAATCGTGGGTTGTATCGAGGTCTTTATATTGTGGATAATTCTTGATATTGTCTCGAAGGTCTGAGACCTCGATGCCTTTTTCTTTGATTTGTTTCAACATAATATGATATAGTTTATAATAGTCGCCATACATACGGTTGTTTATTATGGAAATAAAATAGCATATGTGTTGCATTTCGGTGTTGAGCATTTTGTATTGGAAATAGAATGAGTCGAGACAAAAGACGAACATTTGTTTTGTGTTTTGCTTAATAAGTTCGTTATAGATGGTCTTCAAGAAATTCAGTTTTTCATCGAGTATGTTTTTCTTTTCGAGTATAGACGTGTGAATGGCTGTTATTTCTAGGAAGACCTGTTTCAATTTATCAAGGTTAAAATATTCCAAAAATCTATTCATTTTTATTATTTCTGTTTCATATAATATGATGATATCTAAAAACCAAACTTGTTCAACCAAACTTGTCCAAAAAATTGATATACTTTTACAAATAATTATATTATTGCTAGTTATTACAACATAATAATTATTAACAACTAACTAACTAACAACTAACAACTAACAACTAACAACTAACTAACAACTAACTAACAATGAACTTACAAATTCACAATAAAGCTTTCCCTGACGATTTATCAGGGGCTAACTACACCAACGAATTCTGTGTTCTAAACATCAACGTCGGCCAAGACCAAGTTATCCAAGACTTGGTATGGAATATCGTATTCTGTATTGACAACTCCGGATCAATGACCGATAAGTGCAAGGATGAACGCACTAAAATGGACCATATCAAGCATACTATCACTAATTGTTTGCGCCTATTTGCCCAAACAACCACCCACACATTCAATGTCTGTTCGGCATCTTTCAGTGAAGATGTTACTGAATTATTCGATTTCACCCGCGTCACATCTGACAATGTCGATGCACTCATAAGCAAGATACAAGGTGTCTTTCCTACTTGTTCCACTAATATTGTCAAGCCATTGCAATATGCACGGGCCAAGTTGAATGGCGCAATTCGTGCCGGCGAGAAATACATTCATATATTGCTTACTGACGGTGATGATACTTGCAATAATGATGCAAAGAAGCTGATAGATACCGTATGTATGGATTTCAAGAACATATTTATTGGGTTCGGTAAGGAACATAACAGCAAGGTGATGGAGCGAATGTGTGGCGGAATTATCAATGAATACAAGTATATTGATATGTTGGAGTGCGCCGGGCTAGTCTATGGCGAAATCTTGCATAGTATGATGTATTTGGTATATGAGAATGCACGCATAGCAGTAGAAAATGGTCTCATATATGATTATATGAATAATATATGGGTCAATGAATTGGATATTGGCTATTTGGTTGCGGATAAACCACGTTCATTCCACATTCGCACAACAACCCGTGATATTGATGACTTGAAGGTGAATTTTATGACCACTGAACATTTGGCGGTTTTATTTGGAAGAGACGGGTTTCTCAGTGACCAGACCAAGTATATCTATCGCCAGAGAGTATTGGAATTATTATATGTTGCAAAGCGCGCGGGTGGGATTGAACAAGTGAATGAAACAAAGAAAATATTAAAGAAGATGTTGGCTGATTTGAAGAAGAAGATGGAGGAAATAGGTGCAACAGAGGATACCTTTTGGAAGGTGATGTGTGATGATATTTATGTGGCTATATTGGCACTTGGGTCGGATTATGCGCATATGTATTTGTCCGCCCGCCAGACGAGCCAAGGGCGTCAAAATGCATATAATGTGACGGTAGTTGAGGATGATTTCGGGTCAATGGAATTTCCAGATGATACAGGGGTGTTTCATAGGTTGAGACTAGTAAGAAGCAGGGCGGATGGAACTGTGGATGAGGATTTTAGAAGAGGTCCAGCGAGAAGGGGGAGACATAGGGCGTTGAATTTCGATAATTTGATGAATTTTCCGGATGGGGATTTGGTGTATGAGAAGGAGGAAGATGGCGATGATGTGGATAATGCGACAACGGTGGTGGAGGATTACGGGGATATTACGTTTAATTATAATATGTGTAGCAATGTGACATCACCATATTGCACGCCGAGTGTGTCGAGGGTGATGAATGATACACAGAATGGGGTTTAGATGTGGGTGTGTTTGTGTGGGTGGGGAATGGATATAATTAATAAAAAATATAAAAAGTATAAAACAATAAAAAAGGAAAGAAGTGGGTTTAACCCACTTTTTTCACGGTATAATCAAATTATTATTGTATATGGCAAGATATAATACTCCGGAACCACCATTAGCACCGCCAAAAGGATCATTACCTTGGTTATTGGGGGCACCACCACCACCACCACCGGTATTTGCACTTCCCGCAGTAGGAGAAATAGTATTATATCCACCATTTCCTCCTCCTCCTAATCCACCTGGTCTCATAACACTATATTGATCAGCACCTCCACCGCCACCACCACCTACGTATATACTTGATGCTCCTGATGGGGTCCAAGTATAACCTACTCCACCATAAGAACTTGTTATAGGTGTATTACTACCTCCATTACCACCTCCAGTTGTTGCACCGCCACCGCCACCACCACGTCCAGAGTCATTACCTTGAAATTCTCCTCTACCCCCATTATTTGCATAATATGTAATATTTATTGTATTTATATGTTGTATAGAATTACCCCCAAAAGTTCCATCACTATTTTCATTAGACCAAGAACCACCACCACCACCACTACCACCAGAAATACCATCTTGTTTGCCACTTCCTCCATAACCTCCTCCATAAACAGTTATTGTATTAGAACTATATACGAATGATGATGGACTACCATTAGCCACACTAGTATTACTAGTACCTACAGATGGTCCTATACCTCCAGCTCCAATTGTAATACTATTTAAACTACTTATTGCTCCTGGAATAGTTCCAACCGCGACTTCACCTGCACCACCTCCACCTCCTGCATTACCAGATGAATATGTAGCTCCACCTGCACCGCCTCCACCGACCAATAAAAATTGAATACCACTAACATCATACTTAAAATTAATATTACCATTACCTGTTATTTTTAATAACACCCCATTTGTTATAGCTGTTGCTGTATATGTAGCAGTTATAGAAGAAAATAATTTTAATTCCAATAAACTCGATAAATTAGCGCCAGTAACATTATAATTAATATTTTTGTATATTAAGTTTGAATTGGTTCCTAGAGGCACAAATATATTACGCAAATCTACATTATTTATTTTATATCCGGTTAAATTAGTAACATCACTACCTGTTGTAGTTCTGCTATTATAGCAATTAGATATATCTACGCCTGCAACATAATATGCATTGCTCATTTTATATAATAGATTTTTATATTATATTTTTTTATATTATATTTTTCATATATAACATAAAACAATCTCCTGTCTACCTCACCAATTCGCGCACAAAACACCTCGCCAGTTGACCGTGGTTCAGTATATGTCTCCTATACTTATTATCTGTCTTCATATCTATACACTCATCCCCGCCATACAAAAACACTATCTGATGTGTCCCATAATTCTTAAATACCTCACTCCATAATGGCATATCCGGGAAACTCCCCTCCCATCCCTCATCCGGACCCACCTTTCCATATATCACTAAATCCCAATATCCTGACCTAGTCTTCTCCACTATCTCCTCATTGCTCATCTTTGGACCCGACCTATCCAATACCCCCGCATAAGTGAACCCATTCCCATACAACTTCCCTTTTTCTCCACCATAATCCTTATACATAAAATCCATAGCAGGATATTCCACCGCCACACCACCCCGTGCCGTCACCCATTTCTGTAACCCGATCCACAGGGTCTCGCGACTATAATTAATCCCGCAATTTCCCATTATCATCAGCACCTTTCGCGGGTCTCGTGCCACCCTATTCAGTTTCGATAAAAAATACTCCGCCGTTGCTGATGCACTGCAATGTTCTCTCACGTGTTTCAACATTTCTTTCACTGTTTCATCATATAAAGCGGACTTCTCCTTCTTCCACGGCAATAATTCTCTATTTGCCTTCATAATCAACTCTTTCGGGAAACTTACTAAACATTCAGCGGGACATTGTCCTAAATCCTTGAATATAGGGACACAACCATTGGCCATTATCTCATAGTGGCGCAAACAATCCCATCCACCCTTCTTTCGGGTATACCCGAACCTACTTTCGCGATACATCCCAACATATTCGGCCTCATCTTCTGCCCCGAACCGGTAGGTCTCCATCTGCCCGGGCACTAAATCCGCGATAACCATATGTTTGTTTGCGAGCGCAGTCTCATCTGACACAATATATTCATCTGGCACACAATATGCAATCGGGTGAATGTGATTGCGCACATAGTTATGCACATTGATATTATAGACCGCGTGATGACTGAGAGGCACAACATTGACAAGCACATCATTGGTCTCATCGATTTTCTCGAGACATTGACCAGAATAAAAATGCGTATTCGGAATAACCCGGGTCTTGCACTTGAGAATACACAAAAAACTGCTTACCCAACAGAGCGAACTATTACTATGAATGAGATGCGGGGCATCGCGCATACAGGCAATATCATCTATCAGACTATTTTGCAGTAAAATCGGGTTCCATTTACCGAAATATTCGACATACCTGCGCTCCCAGTCGTGTTTGAACTTGTCCATCACAATGTAGAGGTTTTGGAAACGCCCATATTTCTCGCACCACTGGTCAATCTGGTCAATATAAAATTCAGGGGGCAATATATCACTGGTCTCGCGAGGCAACTGAATGAAATCATCTAGGCGGAGTGAAATGACAATATCGCGTGCTCCGAAATTCACCGGGGCTGGGTGCATAATAAAATCCTTGATACATTCGCGTGCACCAGTGAACCCGACCCAATATTCAGGACATATTAGACATTGGTTTATCAACTCTTCGCGCATAGGCACATAAAAGTCGCTTTGTTGGAAATATCCGTCGCATATGATATCGCGGCCTTCTAGATGAATAGGGTCGCAATTATAATATTCACGTGCATTGCTATCATATATATGGATTGGGTCGATTAGATGGTCGGCTGATGATGACCTATATTCTTCGATAGGAATATAGGTGTGTCCAAATTTGATGGACATCACTTTGCAAAATAAATATTGGAATATGATGTTGCCTGTGCGGGCATCTCTTTTTTTTAGAAATGTAATAAACGGCATTTCTCAATTATGTAAATACATATGGTCTGACTATTTTATATTTTTTATGTAATATAATATAAAAGGTTTTCTTTGATAGAATATAATAAGGATAAAAGACACTTACAACACAACCAGATGGATAATATTGAAATCGACTTACACACTATTCAACAAAAATTGGCGAGTATAATTAAAGATTTGGCTAATGCATTAAGCGGAACATTTCCTGAATACACATATTTATGGAACAAGTGGTCAGGAGATATTACTGAGGGGGATTTAGAAGAATTGATGACCCATATTAGCAGCGTATTTCCACAACGTTTTTTCGATATTTTATACAAGAATGCCGATATTTTCTTGCCAACTAGTGATATTGACACCGTGTTTATTCCAGGAGTAGATTTTAAGTTGCTGTATAATTGTGAGGGTGTCAGTGATAATACAAAGGATGTGTTATGGAGTTATTTGCAACTGATTTTATTTACAATTATTGGGTCTGTAAAAAACAAGGATGATTTTGGTGATATATCGAGCTTGTTTGAGGGTATTCACGAGAATGATTTACACAGTAAAATGGAAGAGGCATTTGGAGGTCTCGAAGAATTCTTTTCAAAGATGGAAGAAACCGGGCCTTTAGATGATACTACTGATGGCAATACTGATAATATTAATAGTGGTGCTGGAACCGAGGATAAAGAATGTGATGATGCAGGTATGGACGGGTTTTTCGATAATATCCCGAATATTCCTGGGATGCCTGGTATTGCAAATATGGCGAAGAATATGGCCAAAGGGTTTGATTTCAAGAAAATGCGCGAAAATATGCCGAATATGGATAAAATGAAAGACCATTTGAAGACCGTTTTTGAAGGCAAGATTGGCAAGATGGCGACTGAATTGGCCGAAGAAATTTCCACTGATATTAATACCGAATTTGGGGATGCTGCTGATGTAAAAACAAGCGCCGATGTTATCAAGAAAATCATTAAAAACCCAAAGAAAATGATGGATATTATTAAAAAGGTCGGAGGCAAGATTGGGGATAAAATCAAGAGTGGCGAATTATCGAAAGACGATATTATGAAAGAGGCGACTGATATTATGGGTAAAATGAAGGAAATGGGGGGCGGCGAACAGTTTGAGGCTATGTTAAAAACAATGGCAAAACAAATGGGCGGACACGTTAATATGGGTGCAATGCACGCCGAAATGAAGAAGAATTCAATGAAAGAAAAACTCCGTGCTAGAATGGAAAAGAAAAAGCAGATGATGGATATGCAAATGGCTATTGTGAATGCAGTCCAGAATGAAAAACAAGCGCCTGCTCAAGGTAGTGTATTCAAGATTGCCGGGGAGACCCAAGAGAAGAGCACGCTACAGAGCCATAAAGCAGCACAACAACAAAAAGATGCCGAACTGGATGCATTGGTCTCACAACTGAATATTCCTGCTGACAATCATTTGTCGAAGAAGAAATCCAAGGCTTCGAAAAAATAAATATGTCTGTCTATTTTATAGCTAACAAAAATGTTTAATTTAATGAAATACATTAATGTGCCTGTATTTATTGCAGCCCTCATATTCGGTTTATTTGCTGTCTATATGACTACACCATCTGACCGTAAAATATATGTGTATCCAACACCCGAAAATGTAGATATTATACAATACAAGGATGCAACAGGAACGTGTTTTAATTTTAAGCAAAAAGATGTCAAGTGTCCTATTGGGGATATAGGGGTCTCTACGGTTCCTGTCCAATCATAGATGTCGTGGGTGGTCAAAATATAGTATCATATTAATTTATAATATTAAAATGAACTTGAATTTTAAACGTCTTTTGACAACACAATATGGAATTATTATGATTTCTATTATTTTAGGAATAGGTCTGGCCGCTTTATTTAGAAAAGCCTGCAATGACAAAAATTGTATTCAGTTCAATGGGCCAGTTATTGACGAAATTGATGGAAAAACATATAAGTTCAATGAAAAATGCTATCAATACGAATTGAAACCGGGTAAATGCGATAATACAAAAAAGGTTATCAACATAAAATCGCATATTGATGAGACCCAATAATCCTGATGCGTGTAAAATGCCATTATATTATATTTCATATATTTATTATAATATAATGCAAGCATCTGGCTCCGGATTTCCCGGCAAAACAACTACAAACATATGTGATTTACCTGACAATGTTACTGGACTACCACCACCTAATATGTTCGCACAACAACCTCCTGGACAAGATATACACATCGGCGGTGGCGGTGGCGGACAACCAGCTCTACCTGGTAATAATTATATGACTATTAATGCACATCCAAACCCCTATGGTAATCCGACATTTCCTGGAATAATGCCACTTCCTGCACAACAGCCGCCCCGTAATGATAATAAAGTGAATTATCTTGCTACTCAAGAATTAATGATGGGTGGGATGGGTGGTGGAAGTAGCCAACAATACCCACTGCCATCACGCGATATGTATATCGACCCGACAACAATAATGCAAGATGAGCAGGTCCAGGCCAATTATATTCCGAGACCTCCTGCTCGTGAAGATTATGTCCGCGATTACCAAAAACAATCGCAAGACCGCATACAACAAAATGAAGAAAAGAAACACCGGGAACGCTTGTTTGACACTATTTTTACGGAAATACAGACCCCTGTATTAGTTGCAGTATTGTATTTTATATTCCAGATGCCATTTGTTAGTAATATGTTAATCCGTTATTTTTCATTTATGGCTCTATATGATGAGAATGGAAATACGAATTTTCTTGGTCTCGCATTAAAAAGTTTCTTATTCGGTGGTTTCTTTTACAGTATTATGCGCGCGTCTTATTTCTTAAGTGAACTATAGAGGCCTAATACAGGAGACTGCTTTCTTCTTCTTTCTCTTTCTTGGATACTCTGGTATATTTGCGTCGGATAGATGGTTTTGATTTGGTAGCTGATATTTTTGACTTGCGAGTTTTTCGACTGATGCGGGTCTTATCAGCAGGGATATATTTAAGAAACCAACGATTATATTCTTCACTGTCTTTTTTCAATTCTTTAAACTTTTCGGCTTTTTCAGCACGAACATCTTCAAGAGATGGCTGTTTTCCAATACAGTTCATTGTGAAACGTTTAAGAAGACCTTTTTGTTCTAATCGATTTTTTTCTTCAACTTCAAACAAGAATTTTGCCATACATAGCAAACGGTCTCGGAAGTTTGCAAATTGTTCCGTATATATAAATGCTAAATAAAAACTCAATATAGTATCTATTGTTGCCACATTCACTGTCTTATTGTTAATATGTAGTTTATTATAGCTATGACAGGCAACTGGGCTAAATATAAATGCAATCGTATCTTTTCCAACACATATTTCATAATGTTCGGATACTAATTCTCCTATTGGTTCGTGATATACTTCATACACATTCTTAAACCCCGCAGCAATAAGACGTTCACGCACAATTAAACTCGTCTTTTCCGGGTCTTCACTCAATATATCAAAATCAGGCACTTGTCTGAACGTTTTCTGCTGTTTGGTTGTCATATATCTGCCATATAGACTACTTGCATAGCCGCCAAAAAACACTACCCCTTGTTCAGTAAATGCATCGCGGGCAATAATATAGATTTGTTCACTATTATGTGATGCAGGCGACATTTCGCGTTGAAAGTCTACACCAAGGCATTTCAATTTATCACCAAAAGGATAATATTTATTTAATAATGTGAGACGTTTCAATATTTTCTCCCAGCGAGATGTGTCGCCTTC
>JACCEB010238295.1_pt1 | contig 13022 bp, 13 predicted proteins | sample 7454761 | NCBI WGS metagenome assembly JACCEB01 (sample SAMN15323454, study PRJNA562643) | freshwater metagenome | isolation source: river surface water | place: USA:Blue River Watershed | collected 2017-08-18 | reverse complement strand
GCACCTCAACCGCCAGGTTGAGCTTGCGACCAAAACGTTTTTCGAGGGTGGCTTGGAGATCGGCCAGCGCGGCGGCATCGATCGGGAAGGCACTGCCCACCACGGCATCGCTGGTCCCGCCCTGCGCGTTTTTCAGGGCGCGGAACTGGGCAGCGATCTCGGGCAGCGCGGCCAGGCGATCGTTTTCGATCACGGTGCGCACGAAGTTATGGGCCACATCGCCTTTGAGCGAAGGGGCCAGACCGGCGAAGAGGTCAAACAGCTGCTGATCCGACACCTTGGGGTTGCCAGCCAATTGCTGCACCTGGGCGTCAGATGAAATGGCAGCCACTTCGTCGAGCCATGCGGCGACAGCGTCGAGTTGGCTGGCACCCGCCTTGAACAAGGCTTCGGCGTAAGGACGTGCGATGGTGGCGAGTTCGGCCATGGTGTCCTCTTACAGCTCGGCCTTGAGGCGGTTGAGCAAGTCGGCGTGAACGCCGGCATTGACTTCTTTGCGCAAGATCTGCTCGGCCCCCTTGACCGCCAGCACAGCCACTTGCTCGCGCAGGGCTTCGCGGGCCTTGACGGCCTGCTGGTCGGCTTCGGCGCGGGCAGCGGCGACGATCTTGTTGGCTTCTTCGGTGGCGCGGGCCTTGGCCTCTTCAATGATGCCTTGCGCACGGCGCTCGGCGTCCGCCAGGCGGGTGGCGGTTTCATTGCGGGTTTTGGCCAGCTCTTCTTCCACGCGCTTGTTGGCGGCACTGAGGTCGGCCTTGGCCTTGTCAGCGGCGGCCAGACCATCAGCGATCTTCTGGGCACGCTCGTCCAGCGCCGCAGTGATCGGCGGCCAGACGAATTTCATCGTGAACCAGACCAGGATCAAAAAGACGATGATCTGGACTATGAGGGTTCCGGTAATGCTCACGTCGAGTCCTTTTCTAATTTAAGGGAACGAGGCGCTGCGGGATGGAAAGCCGGCTTTTGATGTGCCGGCGAACATCCCGACCACGCCCGGTTTCAACCCCAGGCTCTGGGAGGAATTACTTCGGCAGGTTGGCCAGCTGACCCAGGAACGGGTTGGCGGTGGCGAACCACAGGGCAATACCGGTACCAATGATGAACGCGGCGTCGATCAGACCGGCCAGCAGGAACATCTTGGTCTGCAGCTCGCCCATGAGCTCGGGCTGGCGGGCAGCCGACTCGAGGTACTTGCTGCCCATGATGCCGATGCCGATACAGGCGCCGACAGCGCCGAGGCCGATGATGAGGCCAGCGGCCAGAGCAACAAAGCTGATAACTTCCATGGTTTGACTCCTAAAGGAACAGTGGTTGAGAAAGGTTGAAAAAACTGCGGATCCTGATCAGTGGGCGTCGTGCGCCTGCCCCAGATACACCAAGGTGAGCATCATGAACACGAAGGCTTGCAGGGTGATGATCAGAATGTGGAAAATGGCCCATGCCGAACCGGCGATGATGTGACCAATGGCCAGGCCGATGCCGGTGCCCGACAGCGAGAACGCGCCGCCCATCAAGGCAATCAGCATGAAAATCAGTTCGCCGGCGTACATGTTGCCGAACAGTCGCATGCCGTGGGACACGGTCTTGGCGATGAATTCGATGATCTGCATCAGGAAATTGAACGGCCACAGCAAAGGATGCGCGCCAAAGGGGGCGGTGAACAATTCGTGAATCCAGCCGCCGGCACCCTTGATTTTGACGTTGTAGTACAAGCAGATCAGCAACACCGCCACCGACAGACCCATGGTCATCGACAGATCAGCGGTGGGCACCACACGCATGTAAGCGTGGTGCGGGTCGTGGCCGGCAGCACCATAAATGGCTTCCCAAATGACCGGGATCAGATCCAGCGGCAGCAAATCCATGGCGTTCATCAGGAAAATCCAGACAAACACCGTCAGCGCCAGCGGGGAAATGAATTTACGGCTTTGCGCGTTGTGCACGATGCCCTTGGCCTGGCTTTCGACCATTTCGACCAAAATCTCGACCGCCGCCTGGAAACGACCGGGAACGCCTGCGGTGGCCGTGCGGGCCGCACGCCACAGCAAATAGCAGCCGACGATGCCCAGCAAAATGCCCCAGAACAGGGAGTCGAAGTTGAAGACAGAAAGATCGAGCGGGCCGTTGGGCTTCTGGTTTTGCAGATGGGTCAGGTGGTGAACGATGTATTCACCGGAGGTGGGTGCTGCTGCAGAAGACATGCGTTGACTCTGTTCAGTTTTGTTGCTTTGGGGCCAGCCAGCGGCCGAGGCCGATGGCTAACCAGTGAATTTTCAGGGTGACGATCAGAGAAACCAGCAAAGCCGGCCAACTCAGATCCTCGATCACGCGCCCGGCCAGGATCAACATGGCAATGGACAACATGACTTTTACCGCTTCCCAGACCAAGAACCCCAAGGCAGCCGTGGCCGCGTTGATCGAGGCCAGCCGCCCCGTGATGCCACGCGCCATGACAGCAGCCGGCAACACCACCGTGAGGGCACCGTAAGCTGCGGACAACGCCACCAACCGGCCGGACACCCCCCAAGTGATCAACGAGACGAGCACACCCGCCAGAGCCTGAATCAGCACCACGCGCCACACGGACACTTGGGGTTGACTGCGGCGCAACGCGTGCGCCTGCTCGGCGGTGAGCCGCTGAATCGGCGGCTCGGGATCGTCTTGCTCAGGGTAAGGAACAGGTTGAATTCTGGCCATGATTGTTGACGCCCAGGTTACATCCCGCTACTTGGCAAAGACCGTCATTATAGCCACACTCGATTTTGACCTGAATACCCCATGACCCTCATTCGGCAAGAGGCGTCCGGCCGCCCCGCGCGATCCAGCGGTTAGGATTGCTCCATGAGCGACAACACCCCCGACCCGCGCCGCGACAGCCTCATTGAATACCCTTGTGACTTTCCGATCAAAGTCATGGGGCTGAAAGTCGACGGCTTCGTCCATGCCCTGACCGCCGTGGCCGAGCAATTCGACCCCGCCTTTGATGCCAGCCGCATCGAACTCCGGCCATCGTCCAGCGGCAAATACCTGGGTGTGACCCTGAACATCCACGCCACCAGCCGCGAGCAGCTCGACAACCTCTACCGCGCCCTGACGGCCCACCCCATGGTCAAGGTGGTCCTGTGATCGTTCGCCGACTGGGCCTTGCTGAGTATGTGCCCACTTATGCGGCAATGCAATCTTTTACTGAAAATCGACACGCCGACACCCCGGACGAACTGTGGTTGTGCGAGCACCCGCCGGTCTTCACCCAGGGCCTGGCCGGCAAAGCCGACCATCTGCTGGCCCCCGGCGACATCCCCGTCGTCGCCACCAACCGGGGTGGCCAGGTGACGTACCACGGTCCCGGCCAGATCGTCGCCTACCCCCTGCTTGACTTGCGCCGGCGCGGCTACTTTGTCAAAGAACTGGTCTTTCGCATCGAAGAAGCCGTCATCCGCACCCTGCGCCACTTCGGCATCACCGGCCACCGCGTCAGCGGCGCCCCCGGCATCTACATCCACCTCGACGACCCCTTCGGCCACCGCCCCCTGCAGAAATTGGGGTCAGACCCCAATTTCATTGGGTTGCAGCAGAAATTGGGGTCTGACCCCAATTTCGGCGGGTTGGGGAAAGTGGCGGCGTTGGGGATCAAGGTGAGTCGGCATTGCAGTTACCACGGCGTGGCCCTGAACGTGGCCATGGACCTGTCGCCGTTTGAGCGCATCAACCCTTGCGGCTATGCGGGTTTGCGCACGGTGGATCTGGCGTCGTTGGGGGTGAAAATCGACCAGGAAGAAGCGGCCGGGGTGTTGTCAGACAAACTGCAAGCGGCCTTGGGATAATAGGCCGCATGAACACCCCCCCAGACAAAACCGTGCGCGAGGCGCAAAGCCGCGAGCAGTACGACCCGACGGCCAAGCAAAAAGCCGCCGCCAAACTGTCGCGCATCCCGGTCAAGGTGGAACCCGGCGAAGTCCTGAAAAAACCCGACTGGATCCGCGTCAAAGCGGGCTCCCCCACGACCCGGTTTTATGAAATCAAAGACATCTTGCGCGCCAACAAACTGGTGACGGTGTGCGAAGAAGCCAGCTGCCCCAACATCGGCGAGTGTTTTGGCAAAGGCACCGCCACCTTCATGATCATGGGCGACAAATGCACCCGCCGTTGCCCGTTTTGCGATGTGGGCCATGGCCGCCCCGACCCGCTGGACGCCGACGAACCCGAAAACCTGGCCAAAACCATCGCGGCGTTGAAGTTGAAATACGTCGTCATCACCAGCGTCGACCGCGACGACTTGCGCGATGGCGGAGCGGGCCACTTTGTCGCCTGCATCGAACGCACCCGCGCCCTGTCGCCCGACACCCAAATCGAGGTGCTGGTGCCCGACTTCCGGGGCCGCGACGACCGCGCGCTGGAGATCCTCAAAGCCGCCCCGCCCGACGTCATGAACCACAACCTGGAAACCGTGCCGCGCCTGTACCGCGAGGCGCGCCCGGGCAGCGACTACGCCTTCAGCCTGAACCTGCTGAAAAAATTCAAGGCCCTGTTTCCGCACGTGCCGACCAAAAGCGGCCTGATGGTGGGCCTGGGCGAAACCGACGAAGAGATTTTGCAAGTCATGCGCGACATGCGCGCGCACGACATCGACATGCTCACCATCGGCCAGTACCTCGCCCCCAGCAGCAGCCACTTGCCGGTGCGCCGCTACGTCCACCCCGACACCTTCAAAATGTTTGAAGCCGAGGCTTACAAGATGGGTTTCAGCCACGCCGCCGTCGGCGCCATGGTGAGGTCAAGTTACCACGCCGACCAGCAGGCGCATGCGGCGGGGGTTTGAACTTGTTATGGCCTTCTCAAACTGGCAAATGAATGCTGGTTGGTGAGCTTCCACGGCAACCGGGCCAACGTGAAACTGCTCTTTTCAACTTCGGAAAGAATCCTGGGCCACCACAACACCAGTCTGGCGGCCTTATCCCAGAAAGTGTGCTTGGCCCATTGGGGGGGGTCCAACACAATGGTTTTGATGCCCGACCCTCCGATCACACGCTGCTCATCTGCCGATTTTTTGAATTGATCGCCCGAAATCACCACCCAGCCCCCCTCTGACTGGAGCTGCCGCAGCCACACCACATCAGGGGTGTGGTCTGGAAATTTCTCACGCAAATGTGTGGCGGTGTATCTTTGATCAGCCCCGCCTGATAGGGCCGAAATCCCACGTGAAAGATGCGGAGACAAATTGTTGTCGAATAGAAATTTCACGCAGCTTGCCGAAGGGTTTGTTCAAACCTCACGGCAGCGTCGACCTGCACTGCATCGAGCTCAAACAACCTGGCTACCGTGGCCCTTTTTTGCCCTTCGGCCAGCCAAGCCGCATACAAAGCAGCTGTCGGCACACCGCAGGCTTGAACGATGGGTTGCCCATCTTGAAACAGGGGGTCGAGCACAATGCCCGTGCGCTTGCCATCCGGGTACCAGCGACATGCGTCCTGGCCGTCGTAGTCGATGCCCGCATACAGCGACTCTTGGATGATGTCCGCAAAGGCGTACTGCCGCTTTTTCAGGTCCAACAATGCGCGTGGCTTGAGACCAGGTTGGACTTGATCAATCGCCTCATGAAAAATGGTCTCGCCATCGGTCATGAAGCGCCGACGCGTCAGCGGGTGGTCTTGGCCAAAGAGCTTTTGGGCGGTTTGCAGGCACTGACGCACCACGACCAGCGGCACACCTCGCGCCACAAATTCACGCACGATGCGCAACTCGAGCAAGTCAAGAAAGCCGATGTATTTGCGCTTTGTATGGCTTGCATCGTATTGGGGCTTCCACAAGGGGGGGTATCGGCGTTGACCTGCGTCCAGAGACCTGACACGACCGTTGTACCCATACAACCAGCGATGAACCGCAGGCGCACGCGCACCCACCAGACGCGCCGCGTCAGGGATGGAGTAAATGCCCAGACCGATGGAGTTCATGAACCCCATTTTAGGTCGCCGAAATCAATCGTAAAGCATTATTTTGGGTAACCATGCACGTCGACAAGTGGCCGCTTTGTGGGCGGTCTTCCCTCGCCACTCAAACCCCGCTCAACCCCCCGCTCACCCCTGGGCCAACCGCCGATCCAAAAAGTCAAGCCGGTCCTGGCCCCAAAAAATCTCGCCATCCACCACATAACTCGGCGCCCCGAACACCCCGGCGGCAATCGCCTGGGCGGTGTATTGCTCATAAGCCTCTTGCACCGCCTGGCTGTTGGCCCGCTCCAGACACGCCGGATCCAGCTTTTGCTCGGCCACCAACTCGGCCAAGACCTTGGGGTCGGCGATGTTGCGCTCTTGCGCCCAGCACGCCGCCAGCACCGCACCCGTGATGGCCATCGCCGCCTCAGTGCCTTGCAGCTGATCCACCGCAATGATCAGGCGCGACGCGTCATCGCCCGCCACCGGAAAATACCTGGGCTTGACATTCAGCGGCGCATTCAAATATTGGCTGAAACGCTGCAACTCGACCAAGCGATACGCCTGGCGCTGCGGTGCCCGCTGTCCCAACGGCAAACCGCCCGAAATCGGAAACACCTTACCGCCCAAATCGACCGGCATCACCCGCACCTGGCAACCGCGCTGGCGCAAAATTTCGCTCAACCGGGCATGCCCCAGATAGGTCCAGGGACTGGGCGGCGCAAAGTAGTAGTCAACTGTGCGATTCATGATGTCGGGTCTCCGTGGTATGGTGCTCGTTGCAAGGGTTCAAAGGGTCATCGTGCGTCCCGCGAACCCCATTTTTACAGGAGAACAGCATGTCGCGTGTGGCTTTGGTGACTGGAGGCAGTCGGGGCATTGGGGCGGCTTGTGCCCTGCTTGCGGCGCAAAACGGGTGGTCGGTGGCGGTCAATTACACCCAAAACTCGCTCGCCGCCGACGAAGTGGTGCGCCAGATCCGGGCAGCGGGTGGCACAGCCATGTCGGTGCAAGCCGACGTCGGCGACGAAACCCAGGTGATCCGCATGTTTGAGCAAGTCGACGCCAAACTCGGCCGCCTGAGTGCCCTGGTCAACAACGCCGGCGTGGTCGACGTGTCGCAACGCATCGACGAAATGAGCGTGGCGCGCCTCGAACGCATGTTTCGCATCAACATCACCGGCAGCTTTGTCTGCGCCCGCGAGGCGATCAAACGCATGAGCACCCAGCATGGCGGCAGCGGTGGCGTGATCGTCAACCTCAGCTCGGCCGCGGCCCGCCTGGGCTCACCCGGTCAGTACGTGGACTACGCCGCTGCCAAAGGCGCGATCGACGTCTTCACCATGGGCCTGGCCAAAGAAGTCGGCCCCGAGGGCATCCGCGTCAACGCCGTCCGCCCCGGTCTGATCGACACCGAAATCCACGCCAGCGGCGGCCTGCCCAACCGGGCCCGCGAACTCGCTCACCTGGTGCCCCTGCAACGCCCCGGCACCGCCGAAGAAGTGGCCCGCACCATCGTCTGGCTGATGGGCGACGAATCCTCGTACGTCACCGGCTCGGTCATCGACGTCGCGGGAGGGCGCTGACCACCCCCATTCCCGGCAATCCCTTGTGAGGCGATCACCCATTGCCGGCACCCCAATGCACCCCCGCAATTGGGGGCAAAATCAACCTTCAAAAATTGGGGTCTGACCCCAATTTCTGCAATTTCTTAAATTAATTGGGGTCTGACCCCAATTTCTGCACCGGAGCAAAAATGAGTCAAACCATCGCGCATTACATTCAGGGCCAAGTGGTCGGCGGCCAAAGCACGCGCCAACAACCGGTCACCAACCCCGCCACCGGCGCCGTCACCGCCCAAGTGAAACTGGGCAACGCCGCCGACGTCAACGCCGCCGTGGCCGCCGCCCAAGCGGCGTTCCCGGCCTGGGCCGATCTGCCGCCGCTGCGCCGTGCGCGCATCATGTTCAAGTTTCTGGAGCTGCTCAATCAGCACCGCGACGACCTGGCCCGCATGATCACCGCCGAACACGGCAAAGTCTTTACCGACGCCCAAGGCGAAGTGACGCGCGGCATCGAGATCGTCGAGTTCGCCACCGGCATCCCGCAACTGCTCAAAACGGGCTTCACCGACCAGGTCTCGACCGGCATCGACAACTGGGTGCTGCGCCAACCCCTGGGCGTGGTCGCCGGCATCACCCCGTTCAACTTTCCGGTCATGGTGCCCATGTGGATGTTCCCGGTGGCGATTGCCTGCGGCAACACCTTTGTCCTCAAACCCAGCCCGCTCGACCCCTCGCCCTCGCTCTTCATGGCCGAATTGCTGAAAAAAGCCGGCCTGCCCGACGGCGTCTTCAACGTCGTCCAGGGCGACAAAGAGTCGGTCGACGCCCTGCTCGACCACCCTGACGTCAAAGCCGTCAGTTTCGTCGGCTCGACCCCGATCGCCAACTACATTTATGAAACCGGCGCCCGCCACGGCAAGCGCGTGCAAGCCCTGGGCGGTGCCAAAAACCACATGGTGGTCATGCCCGACGCCGACCTGGATCAAGTGGTCGACGCCCTGATCGGCAGCGCCTACGGCTCGGCCGGCGAGCGCTGCATGGCCATCTCGGTGGCGGTGCTGGTGGGCGATGTCGGTGACAAGATCATGCCCAAACTGATCGAGCGCACCCGCCAACTCAAAGTCCTCGACGGCATGAACCTGGCCGCCGAAATGGGCCCCATCGTCACCGACGCCGCGCGCCAGCGCATCAGCGGCTACATCGAAGCCGGGGTGCAAGAAGGCGCCAAGCTGCTGGTCGATGGCCGGGGCTTTGCCGGTCAGCAAGCCGGAGCCGGCTGCGAGCAGGGCTTCTGGCTGGGCGGCACCCTGTTTGACCATGTCCAACCCGACATGAAAATCTACAAAGAAGAAATCTTCGGCCCGGTCCTGTCATGCGTGCGCGTGCCCGACTTCGGCACTGCCGTGCAACTGATCAACGACCACGAATTCGGCAACGGCGTGTCGTGCTTCACCCGCGACGGCAACGTGGCGCGCGAATTCGGTCGCCGCATCCAGGTCGGCATGGTCGGCATCAACGTCCCCATTCCCGTCCCCATGGCCTGGCACGGCTTCGGCGGCTGGAAGCGCTCGCTGTTTGGCGACATGCACGCCTATGGTGAAGAAGGCGTGCGCTTTTACACCAAGCAAAAAAGCATCATGCAGCGCTGGCCTGAGAGCATCGGCAAAGGCGCCGAATTCGCCATGCCCACCTCGAAGTGATGCAAAAACCGGAGCGCAGCAGAAATTGGGGTCTGACCCCAATTTCTGCATCTTGTCATGAGCGAGCCTCTTTTCGATCACATCATCATCGGTGCCGGCACCGCCGGGTGCCTGCTGGCCAACCGCCTGAGTGCCGATCCGCGCAAGCGGGTGTTGCTGATCGAAGCCGGTCGCAAAGACGATTACCACTGGGTCCACATCCCCGTCGGTTACCTGTACTGCATCGGCAACCCGCGCACCGACTGGATGTACCAGACCGAGCCCGCACCGGGCCTGAACGGGCGCAAACTGCGCTACCCGCGCGGCAAGGTGCTGGGCGGCTGCTCAAGCATCAACGGCATGATCTACATGCGCGGCCAGTCCCGCGACTACGACCAGTGGGCGCAAATCACCGGTGACGACACCTGGACCTGGGACGCCTGCCTGCCTTACTTCAAACAGCACGAAGACCATCACCTGGGCGGCAACGCGATGCACGGTGCCGGTGGCGAATGGCGGGTCGACAAACAGCGCCTGCGCTGGGATGTGCTCGACGCCTTTGCCCAAGCCGCACAACAAGCCGGCGTGCCCGCCACCGACGACTTCAATCGCGGCAGCAACGAAGGCGTGGGTTATTTTGAAGTCAACCAACGCAACGGCTGGCGCTGGAACACCGCCAAAGCCTTCTTGCGCCCCACCTGCTACGGCCGACCCAATTTTGAAATGTGGACCTCGGCCCAGGTCATGGGTCTGGTCTGGGAGCGCGACCCCAACGGTGCCTTGCGCTGTGCCGGGGTGCGGGTCTGGAACGGGCAACAGGAAATCGTCGCCCGAGCGCAACACGAAGTGGCCCTGTGCGCCGGCAGCATCGGCACGCCCCAAATCCTGCAACTCTCCGGCGTGGGCGACGCCCGGCGTCTGCACGCCCTGGGCATCGAACCGGTGCTGGATCGAAGCGGCGTGGGGGCCAACTTGCAAGACCATCTGCAAATCCGTGCCGTCTACAAAGTGCAAGGCGTCAAAACCCTGAACACCCTGGCCAACAGTGTATGGGGCAAAGCCATGATCGGCCTGGAGTACGCCTTCAAGCGCACCGGCCCCATGAGCATGGCCCCCTCGCAGCTGGGCGCCTTCACCCGCAGCAGCCCCGAGTACGAGTGGCCCAACATCGAGTACCACGTGCAACCCCTGAGCCTGGATGCATTCGGTGAGCCCCTGCACGACTTTCCTGCCTTTACGGCCAGCGTCTGCAACCTCAACCCCACCAGCCGGGGCACGGTGCACATCACCAGCCCAGACTTTCAGCAAGCCCCGGCCATCGCGCCCAACTACCTCAGCACCGAACTCGATCGCAAAGTCGCCGCCGACTCATTGCGGGTGACGCGGCGCATTGTGTCGCAACCGGCGCTGGCCCCCCTGCAGCCGGTGGAGTGGAAGCCGGGCCCGCAGTACCAAACCGACGAAGACCTGGCGCGACTGGCCGGCGACATCGCCACCACCATCTTTCACCCGGTCGGCACCGCCCGCATGGGCCGCGCCGACGACCCCGACGCGGTGGTCGACTCGCGCCTGAGGCTGCTCGATGGCAACGGCTCCCGGGTGCGAGGTCTGCGCATCGTGGACGGCAGCGTCATGCCCACCATCACCAGCGGCAACACCAACTCGCCCATTTTGATGATGGCCGAAAAAGCCGCGCAGTGGATGGCCGAAGGCCCTCACCCCTGACCCCTCTCCCCAAGGGAGAGGGGAAGTTCATGCGGCGCTGTGCCAGGCCCTCACCCCTGACCCCTCTCCCCAAGGGAGAGGGGAAGGGTAGAGGGGAGATCAAAGTCCAAACACAAAGTCAGTGGCCGCCAAGTTGCTGGGATAGACAGCGGTCTGGCCCATGGCAGAAGACTGAATGCGCCCCACCCACACCACACCACTGCCAAAGTTACCGTCGGCATCGTAAAACAACTGGCCCGTGTCACTGGCGTAGGCGTATCCACCCGAGCTGAACACCCCGCTTCGATCACCCACCCCCGGCAACGCCGCATCAGCATCGGCCCACGCAGACGCCGAACCCTTCAGGTTTTGCAGCGTATCCACAATCACATGGGACCGGCTCAGGCCGGCCAGCCCGGCCACGCTCACCACCGCGGTGGCCACGCTGCCGTTGGACAACCCCGATGTGTTGGTCAGCGCGATCTTGTCGCTGCCCGTGGCAAAGTCGTAGATCCAGTCGCGATCGGCGTTGCTGTTGATGCCCGCCAACGAAATCACATCGGCACCTGTCCCCCCGCTGATGCTGTCCACCCCGGCGCCCCCAGCCAGGGTGTCGCTGCCTGTACCTCCCTGAAGGGTGTCGTTGCCCGCCCCCCCGGTGAGGTTGTCGTTGCCCTCACCGCCGCTGATTTGCAACCATCGGCTGAAACCGGAAGCGTCGATCGCATCTGCCCCGCTCCCCCCGGTGATCAGACTCGCGTCGCCCAGGGGGTCCAAGCCCAACAAGTGAATGGACCCAAGCGACAGTTGTGTCCCTGACTGCACCCCCGTGAAACTGAACCGGTAGTGGGTGTAAGCAGTGTCGTTGCTATCGAGGGTGAAACTTCGCCTCTCGCCTGTCTCCCAAGTGCCATCGCGATTGTTTTGTACCCAACCCGTCACACCGGTTTGGGTGCCCAGCGTGCTCCAGGTGGCGCCATCGCTGGACGCCAGAACTGTCCAGGCCGTGGGCATCTGATAAAAAAACTGGTCTGAGCGCGACAGCAACTCGTACTGGCGCAGGATTTTGGCCGTCGGATACTGAATTTGTGCCCAGCCTGTGGCCAATCCATTGGAGGGCGCCCATCGGGTCTCCAGCGCCAAAGGGGATTCAATATCAAATGCATTGGAGGCCAGATGACCTCCATCGAAACTTGAGCTCGCCGTCATGGTCGCCCCGGCAGGCACAAACTGGGTCTGCGTCATGGTGAACGCCGCAGACGCTGCGCTGCCCAGGGTCAGGCTGTTGGTGCCATGACCCAACGTGATGGCATCTATCCCCGTCTTGTTGGCAAAGTCCGCATCGGCAATGGTCTGGCTGTCGGCCGTGAACACCAAGGTGTCGAGCCCTGCGCCGCCGCTCACCGTCTCTGCCGCCACAAACTCGCCGTTGCCGAAACGGTAGATGTTGTTGCCGCCGCCGCCGCTGATATGGTCGTTGCCCGCGCCGCCCGTGATCGTGTCATTGCCCGATCCCCCCATGAGCGTATCGGCCTGACTCGTCCCGGTCAATGCATTGGCCCCGGCGCTGTCAACCACATAGACCGACCGGCCATATCCGGAAACGTCGATTGTGTCTGCTCCGGTGCCGCCGATGACTGTGGCCACGCCTGCAGCTAAGGCCAGGGGGCCCAAGGTCAGGCTGTTGGTGCCGCCGCTCAGGGCGACCGCCTCGATGCTGTTGGCGTTGGCAAAGGCCGCATCGGTCACCGTTTGGCTGTCGGTGTCAAATCTCAAGGTGTCGTTGCCACTGCCGCCAAAGAAAATGTCGACGCCGCCACCGCCCACCAAGGTGTCGTTGCCACTGCCACCGGTCAGGGTGTCGGCAAAACTTGAACCGATGATCTGCAAGCCTTCGGACTGAGAAGCCACATTCAAGACGACCCCGGCGGCGGCACTGGCGGCAGTGATCGTCTCGAAGTTGACCAGCTGGCTGTCGCTGGCGGCATTCAAATAGGGCGAGGTCGCGCCAACGACCAGCACATCCACCCCGTTGCCGCCATCCACTGTATCGTCACCGACAAACTCGATCCTGTCGTTGCGGCTGCCGCCCTTGATGAGATCGTTGCCATCACCACCCCTGATGTCCAAGGGTCGGTCGAACG
>JACCEB011187291.1_pt1 | contig 13028 bp, 13 predicted proteins | sample 7454761 | NCBI WGS metagenome assembly JACCEB01 (sample SAMN15323454, study PRJNA562643) | freshwater metagenome | isolation source: river surface water | place: USA:Blue River Watershed | collected 2017-08-18 | reverse complement strand
ACGGTGATGAATTTATTTTAAGTGGCATCACTGGAACACCATTTTATATCACAGGTGGTTATCGTCCAGCAGCCACACCTACTGGTGAAAACACATTCTGGTTTATCGTAGCCACTATTAACGATGGAACCAACGAAGGTAAATGGTGGGCTAGTAATGGAGGTGCATGGACAGACATTACACCACCAAGTCCTCCCTTTGATGGATCAGGTTATGAACCACAGACCAATATCACAGAAGCATGGAACGGAACCGTGGTTATTTTCAATGATGGTGTCAATCCACCTTTCTTTTTACCTGATTCAGAAAATGCCACATTAGTCAGTTATACCAATAACATACCACCTAAAAGTATCAGCACCATTGCAACCTATTCACCTACCATTCAACAGATCACTGTCAGCACAGCCTATGATGCAGCACCATTTGTTCCTGGAGATAAAATCTTAATCAAAGATATTAATAACTATTTCAACGGTATATTTGAAGTTGCAGATATTGGTGGTGGTGTAGGCTCAACAACCACAGACATTTATTATTTGGCAGTGCCTGGTGCTGCATATCCAGGAGGCAGTGTTGGAACAGTTAGCGCAGCCTATACTTGGAACTACAATCCTAACTGGAAAAGTTTAACAGCAGGCTTCTTACGCATCTATTCTACTCCCAACGTTGGTAACATCTTGGTAGCAGGAAATTTAACAGCAACAGATTTAGATGACAATGTAGAACAATTTCCTGTAACTGTGCAGTGGAGTCAAAACTTTGGTCTTAACGATGCGCCCTTAACATGGGAACCAACTGTGTTGAATGTGGCTAACCAACTTGAAGTGCCCCTACGAGGCACAGTGGTTGATGCTTTCCCAAGCAACGGACAACTGTTCCTATGCAGTTACTGGGACACTGTTGTGTTTACACCAATGAACTACGCAACTACAAATACTCCTATTCTTGGAGTTAGACTTTACAACCAAGGTCGTGGATTGTTGAACGCAAACTGCTGGGCTAACACGGATGAGATGGTCTATGGTGTTGACGCTCGTGATATCTGGGTATTCAATGGATCAACATTTCAGGGCTTAGGCAATCAGCGTGTCAAGCATTGGTTCTTTGACCAGTTAGACGAAGCAAGTTGGGACATGGTTTATGTAGAATGTAACACAGAAAAGAATCAGGTAGAAATTTATTATGCAGACAGTAATGCTACACCAGTTGATCCACTAGAACCTACTGGTAGAAAAATTCCTAACAAGATGTTGAGTTATCGTTATGATATAGATTGCTGGAATGCACCCCGTGATGTTACGGTTGCAACTTATGCCTGTGAAAGTCCAGTCTGGTCATACAATGATGACACTGCTGAATGGACATTTAATCCAGCAAGCAGAACAATGGTTTATGCACAGGGTGTTGATAGTAGCCAGATTGTGCAAAAAGATCAAGGTTATTACTTCCGTGAAATCAACGGTGATCCCAGAGATATCGTTGCAACATTTAGACGAGATAATATTAAATTAGTCAAAGACTACTCAAGCAAAACTTTGGTCCACCGTATTCTACCAGAAGCGGTCAACCTAAACGACAACAACGTAGAGATTGATCCTACTGTGAATCCAGAACTAGTAGGTAATGTTGCTTACACAGTAGAAGGTGCTAACAGTGTAGGACAAACTCCACAACAGGTAACTGTGCAAAGTTTGAGCACAGACACTGATTACCCTTGGGTGCAGATCAACCAAAACGCACACCGTGTTAACAGCATGGAGTTCACTACACCTATTGATGCGACAGCAACTCCAGGAACTATCTGGATGATTAACGCTGTAACATGGCAGTTTACAGAAGTGGAAGATGATAGATAATGGCACAATTTCCAATAAGTAATGACCAAGGCATCTTAGATGCCATGAATTATCTGCTAAGTGGTCCTACTGGTCTAGGACAAAACTTTGCAGGATTCAATAGTAGTTTATACGCAGATGCAACTGGTAATTACCGTCCTCCGTTCACTATAGATAACTTCGGTCCTGGCAATCCACCATCTCCTAACTTTCTTTTTTATGTTGCTCCTATTTCATTGGGCACAAGTGAAATGTTAGATGAACGCACATGGAAGTTCACTTTTGCAACACCATTAACTGGTGTGCCATTTCAACTTGGACAACCTATAACAGTCACTGGTGTCACTGATCCTTACTACGATGGTAATTATGGTCCAATTGGAGTTATTGAATGCACATTGACTTATGTTGTAGCGCGATCACGCAATGATTATACTGTGGTGGCACCCAGCACAGGTGGCACTGTTGAATTAAACAGTATGAACACAGAGTTAAGCACAGACTGTAATGCTAAAGTCACTGTAACTGGTTCGCAACAACGTGTAATTTTAAATGCACAATTAAACAATTCATTAGTTGTAGATTATACAATCATTCCAGGTCAATTCCTTTATGTGGTAGAATTGAACAGATACAAAGCCATTCCCACTAATGATCCTACTAATCCAGACTTTGTTTTTATTGCAGATGGTAACGTTGCCAGTAAAACCTATGTGTTCGATGCTCAAGCCTCTGACTTTGATCCAAATGTAGAAACATTGTTCGTTAGCATAGTTGATAATCCAGGATTAGGTAAGACCGATTTTAAAGGCGGTTATTATTGGTATATATTAGAAGTGAAATATATCTATGATGGCTCACCTGCGGACACACCCATTATAACTGGTAGCACATTAGGATTACGAAGTTTTAGCGCACAAGTGCTAAAACCATAAATACAGATATTATTAAGGAACACAACTATGGGTTTTATTGCAGATGCCATTGAAGATATTGGCGATTTCATTGGTGACACCGTTGAAGCAGTCATTGACAATCCTATTGGTGCATTGGTCAGCGTAGGTGGTATGGCATTAGGCATTCCTCCAATTTATGCAGGCGCACTAGGTGGAGCAGCCAACGCAGCAGCCAATGATGGAAACATTTTAGAAGGCGCACTATTAGGTGGTGCCACAGGTTATGTAGGTGGTCTTGCAGGTAATGCAGCAGCACAAGCAGGTGCAAGTTCAGCATTGGCAGGAGCAGCAGGTGGAGCAGCCGCAGGTGCTACCGCAGCAGCCCTAGGTGGTGGTGACATTATCAAAGGTGCTCTTACAGGTGGTGTTCTTGGTGGTGCCAGTGGTTATATCGCTGGACAGGTTAACAACCAAGATGGAACATTTACCAGAACAAACGATGATGGTAGCGTAATCAGATTTAACAGCAATGGTGATATCTTACAAGTCAGTCCTGCAACGGATGGAACTCTAGCACCAGTTTATGAGTGGAATCCTAACACTCAACAAATGGAATTAATCAGTGGTAATGGCACTCAAGCCCTAAACGTTCTTGATGCAAATCAAACTGCTGAATTGATGAGAAACATTGATCCACGATTAGTCAACAGTCTAGCAGATGATGGTGTATTCCGTGTTGAAGTTGGTGGATTACCTGGAACAGCAGAAAATCCAGGTTATGCAAACATTGAAGCCAGAACACCTGGAACAAACCTAGCAACCTTTGACCAGATTGATGCTGGTCTTGCACAATGGAATCCCGCAGCCAACGCTTGGGAAATAGGAGACTTCTCAACATTCGCTCCAACAGATGTTGACTTTGGTGCATTTGGTGAAAGTCCTACTGGTCCTGTATCTCAGTTGCCTGGAGAAGTTACAGTGCCAACATATACTGGTCCTGAGACTTATACATTTGATGATGGTTCAACTATCACAATTAATCCTAACGGTTCAACAAGTTTTACAGATGCTACTGGTGGCAGCAGAAACGCTACTGGTGGTTCAGCCTACGCAAGCGAAGGTGGTGCAACAACTTACAGATTTGATGATGGATCATGGATGACAATTAATCCTGATGGTTCAAGCATTGTTGCTGATAGTGCGGGCAATGTTACCACACACGCAGGTGGAACTTATACTGGTGCAGGAACTGGTGGACAAACAACAGATTTACAAACAGTTGAAATCACTGCTCCAAGATTAACAGACACTGGTGATACAGGTTCTATTGCAGATGTAACAGTAACACCAACAATACCTACTGATGGTGGAACTATTCCTTACAATCCTGTTCAAACACCAACAGTGGTCACTCCAGTATTCCCTGTGATTAATGATACCACAGATACTACAGAGACAGATGGTGGTGGTGGAACATCCACAACTATAAACCCAGCAACTATTGCTCAGGTCAATCCAATGACAGGTTTGAATCCAGGCTTCATTGCACCTACCCCATTCTATAATACAACAAGTCCTGTGCAAAGTCAGTTCTACTGGGGCAGTCATCCATTCCAACCTGGACCCACATTTAATCCTACGCTGTATAATCAAAGCGTTGGAGCACCTAACACACCTTGGGGCATTCAAAACATTGCACAGCCCCTAACTCCACAACAAGTTACAGCAGCCTATCAAGGTCAGCCTATCGTTCAGCCTCCATTACCAGTAGCTACTAGAGTAGCACTACCTGTGGTTCCAGCCTGATGAATACTTGTGGCTAAATATAAGATAACAGAGGAAACATACAATGAGTTTCGGTAAAAGCACAACGACAACTACACCACAGTTGACACAAGAACAGAAAGACCAGATTAAAGCACAAACTGAGTTCTTTACTGGCACAATCAAGCCAACATATGAAAGCGCAGTTAAAGGCGCAACAGATATCTACAACTGGGCAAGTCCTGGTGTGTTGAACGCTGCTCAAAATCAGGCAGGTGTTGCCAGACAAGTTCAACAAAGTCTAGGTGAAACTGGTGAAAGCGCATTACGCACTGGTGTTAGTGGATTACAAAGTTTATTTGATCCTAACTACGAAGCAAATCAAATTCAGGCTGCACTCGCACCTGCTCAAGCACAATATATGCAGAACGCTGCAAATCAAGCAGCAGGGTTTGGTGGTGCAGGACAATTAGGTTCAGCCAGACAAGCACTTGCAGACAGACAATTGGCAGCAGCCACACAAGCAGCACAGATGCAGACCGCAGCACAAGTTCAACGAGACATTGCTGCACAGCGTATGGGTGTTGGTAGCACCCTAGCACAATTAGGTAGTGGTAATTTAGGTCAAGCACTAGGTGCTGCTGGTAATGCAGTCAGCGCAGCCATGACACCACAACAGTTATACAATCAGTATGCCAGTGTAATCTTTGGAACACCTGCTGCAAGTTATAGCCCTGACTTCCGTGGAACTCAAGGTTCTACACAAAGTGGTAGTAGAATGGGTATAGATTTCAAAGGCATCAGTTTCTAAGGACAGACAATGGCAGCACAATACGATCAATTAGGAAATTACCTAGGAGACTGGGAAACTGAAGAAGAACGCGAAAAGCGAGAACAAGAATTAGCCAATCGCACAGTTCTTACTCAAGAAGTAAAAACATACGGTGATGGAACCGTAGAGAGAACTACAACTGAAGAAATGGCTCCTACCATTCAACCAGTTGCGGTTAAGCCTGTTCAACAGATGCCTGTTGCACAGCCAGTTCAACAACCAGTTAGTCCTGACACATTTAACAGAATGATTCAGGCAGAAAGCCGTGGACAAAACTTTGATGCACAAGGCAGACCACTAACAAGCCCAAAAGGTGCCTTGTTTGCCGCACAGGTAATGCCCGCAACGGCTGCACAACCAGGTTTTGGTGTTCGCCCCGCACAGGCACAAACCCCTGAAGAATACAATCGTGTAGGTCAAGATTATTACCAAGCGATGTTACAACAGTTTGGTGGCGATGAACAAAAAGCAGCAGCAGCCTACAACGCAGGTCCAGGCAGAGTGCAACAAGCACAAAGACAAGCAGCACAAACTGGTGGATCATGGACTGATTATATTCCAAAAGAAACAATGAATTATCTTGGTCAAGTTTTCAACAAGATGATTCCAAGCGCACAAGCAGCGACATTACCTGCTACACAAGCACAACAGCCTGCAACAATTACACAGCCTGCTCAACAGCCTGCGCAAACTCGTGCGCAACAACAAATGGCTATTGTTACTGGTCAAACACAGCAACCAACAAGTGCTGCTGGTATTGAGGCTTATCAACAAGTTCAAGATGACCCAATGAAATTGTTAGCCTTACGCAATGATGAATCAGCACCGAAATGGATTCGTGAGCGTGCTGGCACTCGTGCGTTTGAATTGATGGATGCAGAAATTAAACAAAAGCAAGCAGCAGAACAAGTTAAATCATTGGTCGCAGCAGCAGGTGCAGGTGATCGTAAAGCCAGTAACACCATTGCTCGTGAATTACAAAACCAAGAAGGTAGTTGGTTGAAGATGCTATTGTTGGGTTTTGTTAGCCCACAACTAGCAGGTGAAGAAGCAGTTAAACTAGGTTTTGGTAATAAGTGGACTCAAGGTTATGACGCAGATGGTAAAGCAGCCTTAATTCAAGTTAATGCTAAAGGTTTGCCATTAAAAGGTTATGATGCACAAGGAAAAGAATTAGCAGCAGAAAGCCTACCTGCATATATGACTGGTGGTAAACGCAATTTAGATATTGTTGGTGGCACTTATGTAAATGATAAGACTGGTGAAGTTGGCAGAGTTGTCACAGACAAAAACACAGGTCAAAGTTTTGTTCAAACTGAAACTGGTAGAAAACCAATGACAGGTTTCCGTCCACAAAGTTCTACAGGCACATTGGCTGACATGAGAACTCGTGCAATTCAAGACCTTAACATCAAACTACAAGGTAAAGGTGTTGAAGAACAAATGCAGATTCTTCGCCCATATAACCAGATGCTTGTTCAAAACGGTTTCCAACCTGTTCAACCAGCAGAAGTTGGAATTACAGTTCCGCAAGTTGGTGCTGGCACAGCAGCACCCGCAGGTCCAGTTTCTCCTACACAGGCAGCACCCACACAAGCAGCACCCGCAGCCGCAGTAACACAACCTGCTGTTCCTGGTCAACCAAGTATGCCTGCACCAGCCCCACAAACCACAGGAGCAGGAGCAGGTGTAGCAGGTCGTCCAACCGCAGCACAAATGGAAGCAGCAAAAACAGGCGCAACTACCGCAGCCAAAGAACTCAGTGGTGCAGCAGCAACAGAAGTTGCTAAGAGTGCAGATACTGCTAACATGATTAAGAGCATTGGCAAGAGTATTAGTATTATTGACAGTGGCGAACACAATATTGGTCCAGTATTAAGTGGTGTTGCTGGTCGTGGACCAATCGCTCAGGCTATTGGATCACAGTTTGAAACTAAAGATGCTCGCAATACTAAAACAGTCATGGACTTGGTTAATAAACTGGCATCAGATGGTTTAAAAGCATTAGGCAGCAACCCAAGCACAGTGGACTTAGAATTCTGGACACGATTCAAACCTGATGCAAGCAGTGACCCTGTATTTGTCAAAGAGTGGATTCAATCACGCAGTGAAGATTTACAACGCCGTGTTAATTTTGCTCGTCAACAATTAAACATGGAACCAGTGTTTGCTAAAGATGAAGATCGTCAAGCCTATGAATGGACTAAGAAAAACGCTAACGATCCAAGAGCAGCACAGATTAGACAAAAACTAGGATTACAATAAATGGCAAAGTTTGACCCAGATGCATACCTAGGTGGCACAGTCACGCAAGAAGCAGACAAGAAAAAGCGTGGGGGATTTGACCCTGACGCTTATTTGGCTGCACCTGCTACTGCGCCTCAACGCCCACAAGAAACTGCTGGGCAAACTTTTGGGCGTAGTGCTGCCAGTTTAGCAGATACTGCATTAAATGCAATTACTGGAACACTTGATGTTGCAGCATATCCATTTGCCAGAGCATATTATGGCACTGTTGGTGGATTATCTCCAGAAGCAGCAGCAGCACGAGCAACAGCAGAAACCACAAGTCCCAAAGATGTTGTAGGTAGAGCATTTGGTGTTACAGGCACCACAGGCTATGAACAAGCACCGTTGCGTAGTGCAGGTAGAGCCATTGGTGAAACATTAAGTGAAAATGTTATTCAACCTGTAGCACAAACATTTAATATTCCTGAAAGCGATGTGGGCAACATGCTTAACAGTTTGGCTATTGGTGCAGCACCTGTGGCTGGTCGCGCCACTGCTGCTACTGGTCGCGCAGTTAAAAGTGCAGCGCAAGTTCCTGTTGATGTTGTTCGAGGCGCAACAGGTCGCGCAACAGGTTATATTGCGAAACCTGGAGAAACACCAACAGGTTATCAAGTTCCTAGCAGCCGTATACCATTAGGTGAAACTTTTATCCCTGCTAAAGAAATGGCAGAATTACAACGTGGTATGCCAATTAGCGAAGGTTCAGTGCGTCCTATTAGTGAACTAGCACCTGGTCCTGTTCTAGCACTTAGTGGTGGAGAAATTCCCGTTGCTGGTCAAGCAGCCCGTGCATTTGGTGAAAGATTAGGTGAAACATATAGCAATCCGTATACTGCTGCTGCTGACATTGGTAGTATGTTTTTAACTGGTGGTATTCCAGTATTAACTGCTGGTCGTGGTGCATTAGGTTTAGCACAGGCTGGTGCAGATGCATACTTGGCTAGAAAAGGTTTTACAGGATTAACACCAGAACAAACAGCAGCCTTAAACCAAGGCTCTAATCCATTTTACACTGGACCCGTTCGCCCACAACCAGAAGCGCCAATACCTAATCCTATGTTTACTCAACCAGTTGCACCACAACTCGGTTATACACCCGCAGGCGAATCTCCAATTAACATGGGCGGTCCAGGCAGACGAGTTAATATTGAAGGCGAAAGTTATAACTTACCATATCAAATTAATGTCAGTGATGCACAAACTGCAAGACCACAATCTACTATTGGTCCCACAGCAGAACAATTAGCAGCACAGCAGGCAGCAGAACGAGCAAGAATCAGTGAAGCTAATAAGTTGCGTGTAGCACAACAATTGGAAGAACAAAGAAATGCAGCACAACCTGTGCAAGCAGAAGTTACAGCGCCTATTGCACCCACACCAGAAATCACAGCACCTGTTGTTGAAGTTCCTACTGCGCCAAAACAACAGCGTCCAATGACTGCTGCTGAAATTCGCCGTAAATTACCATTTATTCCAGGTGAATCAGAAGCAGCATTTGAAGCCCGTGTTCAAGCCGTATTAAAAGCAAGACCAATGGTTGATGTTGCACCACCTCCAGCACCTAAAGAAACAGGCAAACGCAGTTATGTTCGTCAAGAAGATAGAATCCGTGAAGCAGAAGCAAAATTAACCACAGAAGAACGAGCAGCACAAGAAGCAGAAGTAGAAAGACAATTAGCCAAGAGTCGTGGTAAAACGGTTTCTGGTCCAGTTGCACCTAAAGAAACAGTATCAACAGAATCATTAAAAGCAAAAATGTCAACTCCAGAACAAACAGCAATGGATGAGGCTACTCGTGCTAGACTTGAACAACTTGGATTACTAGGTAAGAAGAAAACTCCACCTAAAGATACTATGGGGATGATGACTGAAAGCCAGATTGCATTTAAGCAACAAGAAATGGTTGACAAATTAGGCAACCGTCCAACATACGGCGATTATATTGATGCACAAGGTAATAAAATAGTATACAGCGAACGATACCCTGGCGTTAGTGATGAAGTAAAAGCACGATTATCTGATGCTGACCAGCCAATTATTCAAAAATTTAATCCACAGGGCGAAAGAATACCTATGGGCGAAGATTGGTCTGCCACTGATCCAGCACCACGAAAAGTTTTAGTGGAAAAACGCTTGGGTAAAGAACCATATGAAGTAATTTGGGATCAAAACGGTGATGTTATTAAAGAAAGTGGTAGACTGAATAAGCCATTTAAACACGATAAATCTATTACCATCACCAGAGTGCAAGAATACTTAAATCCAATGGAAGGTGAAGGTGGAATAATTTTTGAAGCGACAGGGCGTTCCAAAGCAGGAGAAGATGTTAGGATTGTTCAATATAATGATGGACAGTTAATTGGCATCTTTGAGAAAAATGGCAAAGATCGCGTTGTCAAATACAAATAATAAAAGGTAAGTAATAATATGAATACAGCAGAACAACTAACCCAAGTTTTTAATAACAACTTTGTAGCCTACTACAGAAGTCATGTAGCACATGTTAACATCATGGGCAGAAACTTTGCCAGCGATCACAAGTTGCTACAAAAAGTTTATGAAGATTTACAAGAACAGATTGACCGCATAGCAGAATTGCTACGCACATTAGGTGAGTTTATGCCTAGTGAAATTCAATTCGTTCTAGATCAAAGCACAATAGGCACTGGCATATTCGAAGGTGATAGCGAAGAATTAATCGCAGGTGTAAGAAATGATTTGGAAACCCTAAAAGGTTTCTATGAGGATTTAATGGAGGAAGCAGAACAAGACGGACATAAAGAAATAGCCAACTACGCACAAGATCGTATATTGGCTATTGCTAAACATATTTGGATGTTAACTGCTACTTTGGACTAATTTAGATTTTACTTTGTTCAAACGAAATCTATATTCAGCCCAGATATCTAAAATATCTGCGTAGTTGTTAATACCACGATAAAGTTCGCATTTTTCTTTACTATGGTATGGATAGAAAATACTAATGGCATCGTTCATTATTTCTAATCCACATACATAAATGTTGTCAGTATAAACATATCGTTCATCGTCAACTTCTATGTCTGGGCAAAAGTCGGATATATGTTTGAGTATTTCTTGTTTGTTCATTGTTGAGCCTCTAAGTTTAGTCGTTTATAAGCATAACTGCCACGAACATCATAGCCTTGGCGTTTATGCAGTTTTAGGAAAGTAGATTGATCGTTGCGCATAGTTGTTGAGCAGATAATAGGAGTTTGAGAAAACTTTGCAAAGTTCTCCCATAACTGCATCATATCTGTAACAAGTTCAATGCGTGTGCGAGCACTCAGGTCAAGTGCAACATGAGCCATGCGGATGACAACCATACGGTCATCACTCCATGCGGCTCTTTCATTTGCTCTTGCCCAAGTGTAGGCTAGCAGTTGCCCACTGTCGCTGTTAGCAACACTAAGTAGTTCAGTAGTGGGAAGATAGAATTGGTTGACTACCGCTAACGTGATGTTTCTGCTGTAGGCAACAGGATCAGGAGTAAAAATTAGGTCAATTTCTTGTTGAAAATGGTCTTGTGCCATTTTAACTATAGCAGCAACATCGTTGCCAGTAGCGGGACGCCAGTTGTGTATCATTTGCTATTCCTTTCAATGCACAAGTATTTACCTATACGACTCTATACATAGAAAGCGATAAATATCATTATGGAAAACAACACAGAGAAGCCTAAACTAAAAGGCAGACAAAAAAGCCCAAATCACGGTGGTAAGCGTGAGGGAGCAGGGCGTAAATCAGGCACCAAGAACATGATTTCAGTTACTGGCTTAATGGATGCAGTTGCAGACAAGTCGGGCGGTAAAACTTACAATGATTTACTGGTGCAAGACTTCTTAGAAGCCCGTAATAGAAATGATACTCAGTTGATGTTAAAATATCACCAACTGATTTTACAAAAAGTCTTGGTCAATGTCAGTAAGATTGAAATTACTGAAGATCAAAATGCAGTAGAAGCAAAACGAATTGCATTTGCAGAAGCATTAGCCAAATTAACAGACATGGGTAAAGAATAAATAACTATATGCCGTTAATTAAATCAACAAGCAAAAAAGCATTCCAGAAGAATGTTAAAGCAGAAATCGCAGCAGGTAAACCTGTTAAGCAAAGTGTGGCTATCGCCTATGCTACTAAGCGAGCAGCAGCCAAGAAAGCACCTAAAAAGGCAAAGTGATGAAAAACGGATTGTATGCAAATATACACGCCAAGCGTGAAAGAATTAAGGCAGGCTCTGGAGAGTCTATGCGCAAGCCTGGAACTAAAGGGGCACCTACAGCCAAGGCTTTTAAACAAGCAGCAAAAACTGCTAAAAAAGGAAAAAGCAAATGAAATTTGAAAAAGTAAACCCAGCAACCAGCGCTGCTGCACCTGGATTCAGTCGCAGTAGCGACAAATATAGCAAAAATCAATGGAGTGGTCACAGCAATGATGGTCGCCTAGTTGATATGGGTCGTGGTCCAACTAAAGGCAACCAAGATTATGATGCTCGTCAAGGCACACATAAAGAGCCTCCAACTCGTGGATTACCTGCATTTACCACTGGTAAAGAAATGACAAAACCTTACGCACAAAATCGTGGTCAAGGTGGTGTAACGGCAAAATGCCCTACAAACGCAGATAAAATTAACATGGGCAGAGGTCCAACTAAAGGAAATATGTAATGGCTAACTTACAAGCAAAACCAATTAACCAAAAGCGTGGACCTACAACTGGTAACGCAGGCACACCAAGTAAGCGTGATACATTCATGGCTGAAAAAAGTAAAAGCAATAGTCAACGAGCAGCACTTGCTAAAGTTGTCACAGATGCATTAGAGATGCGTGGTAGAGGTCAAAGCGGAAAAACAAATCCTGCTCTTGAAAGTATGCACGATAAGACTAATGTTGGTCGTGGTCCAACAAAAGGCAACGCAGGTAGGAAATAATCATGGGCATGTCAACCAACTTTGGTGGGGGTATGCGTCCTGGTGTTAGCATGGGTTTTGGTATGCCACCACAACCTGAGCAAAATCCTAATGCTGGTAGTTTAGGCGGTATTGCTCAACAAACTCAACAGCAAACTGCTAATCCTATCTACGGTCAAAATAGCCCATTTCAACCACCGCCACAGCCTGTTCCTATGATGCAGAATTTTACCTATGGTATGGAACCACCACCACAACCTATGGGAATGATGCAGAACTTTGTTGGTGGAGGACACACAGGTGACACAGGTATGCGTCCTGGTGTTGAAAAAGGTTTTGGTCCTGCACCTATTGATGGTGGCAGTATGGGTGGAAAAAGCATGGGAGGTGGAATGTTTATTCCTGATCCTAGAGTTGGTTTCGGTGGCAGTGTTGGTTATGGTTATGACGATCCAATGCGCAGCAATCCCTTACAAGGT
>JACCEB010701305.1_pt1 | contig 13034 bp, 22 predicted proteins | sample 7454761 | NCBI WGS metagenome assembly JACCEB01 (sample SAMN15323454, study PRJNA562643) | freshwater metagenome | isolation source: river surface water | place: USA:Blue River Watershed | collected 2017-08-18 | reverse complement strand
TGGGAGATGTTGTGTCAGTGGAGCACGACTGGGTTAAAACATTTGCACTGCTGCCGCATCGCACTGTCGGTGGACGTTGGGTATGGTTGAAATCTGTGTATGTTCGCAGAGTCTGGGTCTATACTGGTTTTGTAGATGAACCCGAAACTCAATATGGCGATTTGTTTGATGTACTGAGATGAAACATTGGAATAGACAGCCCCACGTTCGGGCAACTTGGCACCCTGTCTTGATTGACGGAAAGACCTATAAGCGTTATTATTACTTTGACCACGGTAGAGCAAGCATAAAGAAACAATGCTGGGACCACGCGAGCCCCGGCAGATTTTACATGGAACCCTCGGGGGCGTTTCACTATCATGTGTGGTTTGAACGTGCGGAAGATGCCACGTGGTTTAGGTTGAAATGGTTATGAACTACAATCCAGCACCCGGGATGCCCGGAGGAATACCTTGGTCGAAAGAACGTATGGCAAAATGGGAAATACATAATAGATTTGGCTTTATTAAAGGCCTGTGGTGGCGGTTCATGCCCGGCGCGGAAATCGAAGTACCTTGGCCCACAGGCTGGACTGAATCCGAGCCCGCGCCCGGGGGCGGATTTATACAATTCGAGTCATCTGATCCAAATGATCACTACCGTCCGTGGCTGGAAAAGAATGTTGGTCGCCAAGGATGGGATTGGGAATGGCGCATAGGACAGATAGCAACCGCAACCAATGCTCAAGATACTATCTTAATTAAGATTCGACGAAAAAAAGAAAAATATGCTACAATAGCAGCATTAAGGTGGCGATGAGAGTACTTAACAAAAAATACTGGCCTGCAAAGGTACAAATCGATTACAACTATCATCTAGAAGATGAGATTTGGTGGTGGTGCAAGAAAAATCTAACGGGTTTTAGAATCGTTGGGTCAAGTACCTATTACTTTAAAAACGAGCAGGATGCCACGTTGTTTAGTTTGAGGTGGGCATAATAAAATGTTCAAACACCAGGTTAGAATTAATAAAGATCAATACCACGAACTTGCTGAAATGTCGCGTTGGTGCAGTTTGAATGTTGGCCCCGGCGGGTACTTAAATCATAAAACAAATGTCTGGTACATGGAAACAATGTTTGGCAACAGTGTTTTTTACTTTAAGAATGGGCACGATGCTACAGCGTTTGCGTTAAAATGGAGCTACCATGAATTTTGAATTTGTAGAAACTATTAAGAAGAGATTGGCTCCAATTAATGTTACTGTAGAAATGGTAATAAGAGATCAAAGTTACTTTTTAGTATTAAATGGCAACGAGACTTTTGATGAAAATAAAACAAAATTAAGTTGGGGAACTGTGTATTTGCCTTTTAAAGATTTTTCTAAAATAGTCGTTGGCAGATACTTTAAACCAAAAGAAATTAACGTAGTGTCCCCTACCTGCATTGAATTCGAAATTGGCAATGTATTTGATTTGGTAAAAAATATATGAGACTACACTACGCATCATCAAAGCCTTTTGTTAAGTTAAGAAAGTGGTTAAAAATAGATAAGCCTACCGCACTGCCTATGGGTCAATGGGATGTATGGGACGCCGATCTTAAAGCAAAACGTCCCATTGCATACTTTTTCACAGAAACTTTGCCCGACTGGCTTGAAGTCCCTGTAACCTTTTTAATTGATCCAATAGACGACGCAATATGTTATCTGCGCCGCAGATTCATTTACCGAACACATTTGTTAGACACCGGATTAAAGAAAGGTCAATACTATGAGTATTCAACCAGACTGCTACACGGCGTGTTTAACGAATTGGTTAAGTATGTTGAAATAGAAAAATCTTGGTCAAATGTGCGCTGGGGCGAGCCCGAGGACCGTAAAAAATATAACGTGCCCTGGTACACTAATTACTGGTACCTTCGTTGGACTCCGTGGAAATCACAGCAATCGGGGCTAGATCACTTGGTATGGGAAATGGAACTATCCGAGGATGGTGGCCACGACGACCAAGCCAACACCGCAGAAGAAATATACATACTTTATCTGTGGTGGAAGGAAATTCGTGCAAATAGAAACATCAATGAAGATGCTTTTGACGAAAGTGGCATGGCCGAATTTTACAAAAAAATGGACGAAAAATACGGAAGTCATAAATGGGGACTGTTTACCCAAACCAAACTTACTGCTACTGAGACTGTGGAATATAATCGTCTGCGCGAAATTAACGATGAGCTCGAAGCTCGTTGGGAAAAAGAGGACGATGAAATGCTTGAAAGACTACTAAAAGTACGTCGTAGCCTGTGGAGTTGACCAATAAAGACGTAAATAGTATAATTAAACTATGGAACTTACATTAGAATTTTTAGATTTTCTCGTCTACATAGCCTTATGGCTTTTGTTCTTTTCTATAGCCCGAACAATCATATTTGGGCGACTAGAAAAAGCCATTGACCGAGAAACCGAACAACTAAAAGAAAAGTTGTCCAAAATGATTCACCGTATCAAGCAGGAAAAGCACGGTGACATGTATTATTGGTTTGATTCCGACGATGACCAATTTCTAGCACAAGGACGCACCGATACCGAAATTATCGACGTTCTTAAAAGTCGTTTCCCCACTCACGTTTTCGTTATCAACAACGAAAAAGCACTACGTGGCCCCGATTGGAAACTAGTACCAATACAAGAGTTGACCAAAAAATCCGTTTAATGTATAATACTGCTATTACAACGGAGTTTGTTCTATGACCATGCATCTTGCTCATCCTAGCTTGTCTACTACTGGTAAAAAGCGAGGTAAACTAAAGTTTAAGTCTGCTGAAGCCAAGCGTGAGTACGAGCGGTTGGCACAAGAGTGGTCCGACCTTAAAAAGTCCCATGGCGTTGAGCAAGAACAACGCAGGCGCCAACGTGCGATGTCTGCTGAGCCGCTGACTTATAAGTTGAGTGCTCCTGTGGGTCGTACAACCAGCAATCACATTCCCAGTCGCAACACCGGCGACGGTATCGGCAACACTAAACAGATCCCCCAGTACACTGGTACCAAGATTATCGGTATCGGTACTATGCACAAGAGCAATGCCGTGCCTATTTTCAGCGATGAAGAAGCGCAAGACATTTCAAGGATGCGCCGTGGCTAGAAACACTTATTACTTCCTGTCAAAAGAAGGTCACGTAGGCCACGTTGAGAGCCCGTATCAGTACGAAACAATGTATCATTATTATAATTACTTGTTCCAACAAAGTGAAACAGCATGGTGCGAAGGTCCCTTTGGTGGAGTGCGAGTTGTTTATAATAACTTCTGGCGTTCGCATAGAAAACATGGATACATTACCAGGAATCCTGAAGCGATGAAAGAATTTGCGTGGAATAAGCTACGCTCACAGCCCATTTTAAAGTAAAGGAAAAAAGCGAAACCAAATGGCAAAAGAAGACCTAATACGCATGGCCGGAACTGTTGACGAAGTTCTGCCCAGTGCTATGTTTAGAATTAAGTTAGAAAACGATCATATTATTACTGCCACACTGGGCGGTAAACTTCGTCAAAATAATATACGTATTTTACTAGGCGACAGCGTAGAAGTAGAAATGAGTCCTTACGACATGAACCGAGGACGAGTAGTATATCGCACTAAATAAGTGCATGAGCGATATACGTGCAACATTAACCCTACTAGAATCCCCTGAAAAGTTAGAGCAGATAAAACTGCCCTATAGCCGCACAGCCTTGAGTCCGGTACTCAGTGGCAGTATCATAGACTATCATTACGGCAAGTTATACAAGGGCTACGTAGACCGTTATAACAAACGAGAAGGCGACCGTACATTTAACGAAGCCGGTGCAGATCTACATCGCATATATTTCAGCCAGTTTCGCGGTCCCCGTTCAAAAGCTCCTCACGGTTTAATATTAGATCTAATGAACCGTCATTACAGTAGCTACGTAGATTTTAAACGAGCTTTTAAAGAAGAAGCAATGAAACTACAAGGATCCGGTTGGGTCTATCTTAGCAAGTCTGGCCAGATTAAAACTATTAAAAATCACGCCAAGCGCACAGATATAGCCTTAATAGTAGATATGTGGGAACACGCTTTTAACTTAGACTATCATTCAGACAAATCCAAGTACCTTGATAACGTCTGGCGTATCATGGACTGGGACGCCATTAACAGCAGACTATGATTACTATTACAGATAACGCTTCAGAAAAAATCAAAGATATTATCATTGACGAAAACAACCCCGATGTAAAACTGCGTGTATTTGTACAAGGTGGCGGGTGCTCGGGATTCAGCTACGGGTTTGTACTAGATGAACAACAAAACGAAGATGACTTTGTCATGGATGTAGTTGATCGAGTTACAGTACTAGTTGACGCAATGAGTATGCAGTACCTACAAGGTGCCAAAATTGACTACAAAGAAGAACTAATGGGTAGCAATTTTACTATTATTAACCCAAATGCCACTACAACTTGTGGTTGTGGCGCCAGTTTTAGCGTATAAAATACAAATACAAGCCGTTGGCTGTTTTGGTAAATACTAGAATAGTATGGATTCCAAAAAATGGCTTACGAAAATACCACTGACATTACCTATGTAAACACCGGCTCACAGCCCAATGATGGCACCGGTGATCCTATAAGAACAGCGTTTTTTAAAACAAATTCTAGTTTTAAAAATATTGACGATAGACTTACTTCAGGTAACCTAGGTCCTATATACAGTCGCTCATTTGTTGTAGCTAATACCTACATTACAGCCAGCAGTTACATTACCTCTGGTAGTTATATAACTAGTGGTGCAAATGCACAAGTTGCTACAAACCTCTACGTCGGAACAACTTCTGTTCTAAACGGCAATGTAACAATGAACAATGATTTTACATGTCTAGGCGTTCATAGAGGACAATTAACCATTGCCGGAAACTTAATTGTTAATGGCACACAGTCTGTACTTAACACCGTTAATACTGTAATTAACGACTCTATAATAAATCTACATTCACCTAATGACCTAAGTCCGTTAACTTCCGACGACGGCGCTGACATTGGTATCAAGTTTCACTACTTTAAAGGCACAGACAATCATGCGTTTTTAGGGTGGGCCAACGATACCGGCTACCTAGAATATTATGCAGCAGGCAGTGAGTCCGGGAATGTGTTTAGTGGTACATCCTACGGTACAATTAAGGCGGGCGCATTCCTATCAACAAACACCACAGCAAGTACCAGCACAACAACTGGCGCAATACAAACAGCCGGTGGCCTTGGTGTAGCGGGTCGTGCCACTATAGATAATTTAGTTGTCGACAATGCAACAACATTAACTGGTCATACTTCGGTAACAAGGTTACTAGCCACTACCGGGATTAGTACTGCTAACGCACAGATTACCGGCGGCAGTATAACTGGGGTTAGTGGCGGATTTTCCACTCTAGCTGTTACAAACTTTAGCACAGGCAATGCACAGATCACTGGTGGGTCAGTTACTGGTTTAACTAACCTATCGGCTACTACCTCTGTGGCAACTAATTTTAGTACCGGTAATGCAGTTATTACCGGTGGCAGTTTAAATGCAACACCAATTGGTGCTAGCACAGCATCTACTGGTAGATTCACTGATGTTACTCTTACAGGGAATATAACAGTAAGTGGTTGGGCCATGGTTAACTCAGATATTACTGGAGTTGGAACTATTCACATTAGTGACCCCGGGGCCGGCGAAGGTATTATCTGGGACGGCGGTAATGGTTGGGCTATTTACGAATCCCCTGACGACCTTGCAAGTAATACATCAGGCAACCTTCAAATTGCAAAAGGTAGCACAAGAGTTGCTACATTTAACACCAATAATGAACTAGATGTTCCCGGAAGAATAAGAGGCGGGGTAATTACTCCTAGCGTAGGCAGCGGCACTAACGGTATTATATTTCCGTTAGATCCTGGGTCTGGCAGCGGAGATTCGGCTAGCTTAAAATATTATGTTACAACCGGCGAAGCTACTGTTCTCGAACTTAAGATTACTAACGACGCTGACGACTACATTAGCTTGAATGCTCCTGCTTATGTTAAAGTTGAAGCCACTACAGCAGCGTCTAGTACAACTTCAGGTGCATTGCGTGTAGCCGGTGGCCTTGGTGTAGCAGGAAATGCTTACGCATCAAACTTCTACGGTGATTTCTTCTACGCTAACGGCTCAAGCGTATCATCGGCGATTAGTGGTGCAGTTACCAGTGGGTTGGCTACTAGCATTTCTCTAGCAGGCACTTCCGGAACAGGTAGTGTAACTATTGGTAATACACTTACATTTGCAGGTAACTATGGAGTTACTGCTACTGCTAGTGGAGCAAACATTACTATTGGAACTCCGCAAGACCTACAGACTACAGCTAGTCCACAGTTTGCTGGCATGACAATGACTGGTGCTATTGTACCAACAGGTAACGTAGCAGTTGACCTAGGTAGTTCAACACATTGGTGGAATAACGTATATGGTGGTGCGATCCGTGCTGTTTATGCTGACTTAGCAGAAAACTATACCGGAGACCAAGAATACGAACCAGGCACTGTATTGATATTTGGCGGTGATCAAGAAGTAACTGAATGTACACAATATTGTGACGCAAGAGTTGCTGGCGCTGTATCTACTAATCCAGCGTACTTAATGAATGGTGCATTAGAAAATGGTATTCCTGTTGCCCTGAGAGGTCGTGTACCGGTTAAAGTAATAGGCCCAGTTACCAAAGGTGACTTGTTGGTTACATCCGAAACACCAGGGCACGCTGTTGCAGTATCACCTGATGTTAATTACGGACTGGCAGTATTTGCTAAAGCCATTCAAAATAAAACAGACAATGATCCCGGAATAATTGAAGCAGTAATTGTATAATGACCATAGCTTGGACTACTCCATCTGGTTCTTTAGGAACGTTTAAGGAATCAGAATTTTTATCAATACCACTGTTGGCAGTGGATAGTGATTCGTACTCTCTAGAATATTCTCATATTTCTGGGACCATGCCTCCGGGCACTAGAGTTGAGACCAACGGACTAATACAGGGTATTCCGGTTATCTTAACTGAAACGCCTAACAAAACAACAGTATATTCTTTTACTGTTAGAGCCAACAACCCTGTAGGTACTGTTGCCGATAGAACTTTTAATATCCGAGTAACAAACTACAGCAGTTTAAAAATTGCCGACGGAGTAGTTGATGCTTGGTGTTACGACAACGATCAATTCATTTACCAATTCTCTGCTGTTACAGATAATCCCAATGCAGTACTGTCTTGGAGCCTCGATGGTAACGTGCCCAATGATGCAAGAACCGGATTGCCAATTGAAATCAACAGCAGTGGCAAGATTGAAAGTTGGATGGCTCGATTTATTGATCAGTTTTCTGGCACAGAAGGTTACGAAATGGAACCCGGTGAATCATTTCCATATGATTTTGAACCGAGAAGTACTACTAAGATGTACGACTTTTTCGTTCAAGTAACTGATGGAGTAAACGTTGACCGTATTCCAGTTCATTTGTTTGTTCTAAGTGCAAGTATATTAACCGCAGACAACACAAACCCAGTTAACGCCATTGAGCCTTGGTATCAATTTACTGCTGACAGAATGCCAGCATGGGCACCAATTATTACATCTGACACTAGTTTGATTCCTGTGCTAACATCAGAACAGAATTATGCATTCCAATTTGAAGCAATTGATCCACTAGGAGATGTTGTATGGTGGAGAGCTAATTCAAGCATTCCTTCAGGATTAACAATTGGTACATTTACCGGTTGGCTGACTGGAACTATTCCCAGTCAAGTTGATGAAACAGTGACATATACCTTTGGTGTAATTGCTTATAAGAGGGATTACACTGAGATTGAAAGTTTAGTTAAGACTGTTACTATTACTGTAGTAAGAGACGGCACAAATTATATTACTTGGAATACTGCGGGCTACTTAGGCACAGCTATTAACGGCTCTCCAAGTGAGTTTTATGTTGAAGCTTATAACAACTCTGGCAAAACTATTACATATACACACGTCGGTGGATTGTTACCGCCTGGCACACGACTTGATAGTACCACTGGACTAATTGAGGGACGTTTAAGTTTCCAGTATTTTAGTTTAGATGGCACCAGCAGTACTATTACTGTAGCAAATACCTACGGTGTAGTATCAGGTATGACTGTTACTGGCCCCGGTGTTGCATCAGGTTGTTCAGTAACTGAAGTAATAAACTCAACAAGTCTAGTAATACAACCAGCATTACATATAAGCGCCGGTGTTGATGTTACATTTGTTGATACAATGACTTTAGACAATGTTACTACTCAAATTACTGACCTAAGTACTACTACAGAAATCGACAGTGGATCTACTACATTTGATTGCACCTTTACATTTAATGTTAATGCCGCGGCCTACGATGGCGCTACACTAAGCGTAAGTAATGTTCAAGAGTGTAGTATCCTGGTTAACAATTTCAATAGAGCACCTTACACCAATGCTTATGTAAAAGCATTGCCTATACAAGAGCATAGAGACATTTTTGAAGAGATAATGAGTGACCCCGATGTATGGGAAAACGAGTTAATCTACAGAGGCAGCGATGCATGGTTCGGTAAATCGACTGGTATTAAAATGTTGTTCTTACCGGGTATGGCACCAAGCACATTAAGTAACTTTGCCAATGCTATACAAAGAAACCATTATGTAAAACAACTAAACTTTGGTGAAATACGTACAGCAAGAGCTGTTGACGAGGCATTTAATACCAAGTACGAAGTTGTTTATGTTGAAATACTAGACAACAAACAAGTCAATGGTGTTAGCACAGCCATAAGCTCAGAGCCAGCAATTTCGCAACCATACTTATATGGCGACGAAAGCTACACAACCATTTATCCTAATAGTTACACTAACATGCAAACACGCATCGAAGCCAATATTGGTTACACAAACCGCGGTGCATTACCAGACTGGATGACAAGTCCACAAGAAGATGGTACTGTGCTAGGCCTAGTTAGATGTGTTATTCTAGCATACACCATTCCGGGTGCTGCTAAAAAGATTGCCTACCGATTAAAGAACAAGGGCTACACATTTAGCAACATCAATTTTGAAGCTGATCGTTACAATCTTGACGTTGGTATGTTAACAAATTACGATCTCGAAAATAATATATTCTATTCTGGTCAAACTGATACATATCTTGACCCCGAACAAGGAGATAAATATATTAGATTCCCACAAATTGGAGTTTATAGATAATGACTAGTCAAGTTGACCCAACCATCATTGATGGTACTTACCCTGTTGCAGGACAAGACAATAACAGTCAAGGTTTCCGCGACAACTTTACCAACATCAGAACCAACCTAACCTATGTTAAGGAAGAACTTGAAGACCTACAGTCTAAAGTTTTGCTTAAATCGGCATTGACTGGCACCACCCTTGATAACGGCGACCTTACGTTAAGCGGAAATATAACAGTACAGCGTGGTTTTATAACCAAAGCTGCACGCCACGTCACAACCACTGGTGCTACAATAACAGCCAATTTGCTAACACAGCACTATTATATCGACAGCGCCAGCAGTGCTACTATTGCTGCTCAGACTGTTGCTGTACCTGCTAGTGCAGAAGATGGTAGAACCCTAAATATTACTGCTCTATGTCCAATTACTACAACTACTTGGTCCGGCGCAACTATTAAATATGCTCCTAGCAACATTTTTGCCAGTGGCAACGTTACTGTAAGACTACAGTTCGAAAGTGCTACCAGCACCTGGTTACGTTCCTAATCAAAATATTTGATTTTTACTGAAACTCCTTGTATACTCGTGTACAAGGAGTTTTTCTTTATGCAAATCGATTTAAACAAATACAGCAAGTTCGTTAATGCTGTTACTAGCCGAGAGTCTAATAGCTGTGACGACCTTATTCGTCATATCAACGAACTACGAAACACCAGCAACGTTAATATCAGCTTGCTGATGACCGCAGGAATTGGACTGGCTAGCGAAGGTGGAGAATTCAACGAAATCATTAAAAAGATTTTGTTCCAGGGCAAGCCATTGAACGAAGAAAACATTTTCCATATGAAGCGTGAACTGGGCGATATTATTTGGTATTGGACCAATGCTTGCCGTAGTTTGGGACTAGATCCTAACGAAGTCATTGCAGAAAATGTAAATAAGTTAGAAAGCCGTTATCCTGGCGGTAAGTTTGATGCTTACTACAGTGAAAATCGTAAGGACGGCGATCTTTAAGGAGTCGTTATGAAGCGATTAACTATCGGGCTATTACTGAGTCTATGTGTCGTTGGTAGTGCAATAGCACAACATCGTCATTTTGGACACAGACATCATCACGGAAATTATTGGAACTGGGTAGTGCCCGCAGTAATTGGTGGCGCTATTGTTTATGGTATTAGTCAGCAGACCCCGCCACCTCCTTCCCCGATAGTTGTTCAGCCGCAGATGCCGCCACCTCCATATGGCTATCATTACATTACTGCTCTAGATCCATATTGCAACTGCTATAAAACTGTATTGGTGCCAAATTAATATGTTTAATCCATTAGTAGGAAGTTTGTCTAATCTGACTCACGAAGAACTTTACTCCAAACACAATGATTTACAAAAACGACTGAACCAAGCATATAAGTTTGGGCCAAGTAGCGCCATTCCTCAATTGATGTCGTTACTTGAGCACTATCAAGCCGAGCTCAGTGAGCGTAGTAGAAAGCAAATGGAAGACATGGCGCAACGTTCAGAACAATCTGGCAAAGGCTACAAAGGCATTATCGACATTTCATGAAGTATAATCTTTATGGGCAGGCTTATGCAACTTGCAATGAGCTTGCTGATCTATTATATTCTGATCCTGATCTAGACTTAACTAAGTTTTACGTCAAGGATCCCAGCGATTACAATCATCTAGTAGAGAAAATTTTCTACGTTGATTTTCCAAAGCTAAAAGAATATGTAGAACGAGATTATAAAGACATCGAAGAGTTTGATAGCCAGCAACAAAACAATTGGCACATGCCCGATGAATATAAAAACATGGACATTGCTCAGTGGTTGTTAGATCAATGTCGCACTGAACACGAACTTCAACGTATAGGCGAAGAACTTTTGTTGTACCAAGAAAGAGACTTGTTTAATCTGTTAAGATATCTCAAGTACATGATTGATACTTTTAGGAAAAATAATATTGTTTGGGGACTAGGTAGAGGTAGCAGTGTCGCAAGTTATGCGTTATACTTGATAGGTGTACACAAAATTAATAGCATCTACTATGATTTAGACATTGGCGAGTTTTTACGATAAATATTAATCACCAGGAGATCAAAAATGAAACCCACCTACACAACTGCACAAGGCAAACGAATTAGTATGGATACAATACGTTTGGCCAACGAAAATACTATTGCAGTGGGCAATATGAAAGTCAATGCCAGAGGCGACCAATTAGGCCCTGGCGGTGTTCCGGTCGCTAATCGCCAGCAAACAGTAAATGAATATTACAATTTACATACTCCTACAGTAGGAGTTGACCGCCCTGCTGGAAAGATTGAAGCACCAAAAGTTAAAACAGCAACACCACCACTTCCACCGAGCCCGGATCCTGTTATCGACGAACAAGATCAAATTGAAATCTTCAAAGAAGAACCAGAAATGCGTGGTAAGTTAGCAGGTGCAGTAGCAAAAACTGCAACTGTAAATCAAGAACTGTTAAAACCATTGCGTAAGCAAATCAAAGACAACGGACCAACTCGAATTTAATATGGCAAAAGAAGAGCAACTTTTTCAAAGAACAGGTAAACTTCAACGCACTAACATTGTAAAAGACATACAGGCTATTAAGGATCATGTTATTGTTACTGACATGAGTTTTGGTAGTCGCACACTAAGCAGTGGCATTATTATGTTAGGCGACGATGGTAAAACTGATGGTATTCGACCACGCTGGGCACAAGTATATCGAATTGGCCCAGATCAACAGGATGTAAAGGTTGGGCAATGGATCATGGTAGAACATGGTCGTTGGACTCGCGGCATTCCTATTGAAATCAACGGGGAAGAAATCACAGTACGCAGGGTGGATCCTGCATGTATCATTGGTGTGCAAGACGAGCCTCCAGAAGCCGATGATACTATTTCAACCGCGGTCCACGCAGAACGCAAAACTCGACAATTCGAATAATGGCTGGATATATCAAAAGATGGAACACTGACAAGATAGTCAGTGATCTACAGCAATGCTATTTTGTAGCAACAGATCCGAGACAAGACGGTTTTACCACTTGGCCTTGCAAACGAGATTTATATCGTGTAAAATTTATGTTAGACGAAATGCTAGCCAGATGCCCCGACTACGGTAGTATCGAACAAGAGTGGTTGGAAGACGTCGAAAAGCGCAAAGTTTGGGAAGCACTAAATGAAAAAACAAATCGGTAAAGTTGGTAACACAGTAACCTATGCCGAAATTCAACCAATAGCAGTATTGCCCGGATGGCGGCATGTAAAAATTACCAGTGTATGGGAAGATGCAAACCATCCCAACGAGCACACTAAATTTGATATGTGTATGGATCCTGACACTTTTGCTGAACTTAAAAGTTTAATTAACCAGGAATAATATGCCGTACATTACTTTAACCAATACCGCAGAAGCGCATCGCGGTAATAAAATTGCCATTAACGCAGACCTTATTGCCACTGTTCATACTTCTATTGTCGAAGGAGAAAACGGGCTAATGGAGTCAAAGACTTTTATCTTTTGCCCACCTCACGGAACATGGGAAGTAGCAGAGCCTGTAGACGCAGTAGTTAAAAAACTTAATGCACTATCAAAATGACTAAATGTACTACCTGCAATAAAGAGTACACACCTGAGTGTGATTACAATCAAGGGCGGTGCCCGCATCATCCCCCTATGCTAAACATCCAACCCAAAGATACCAGCAAGGGACATTTTTATGTCAGCCTTGTTAAGAGCATTGTACGTATCGGAGCCGGGGGATGTTTGATCTATGG
>JACCEB010266836.1_pt1 | contig 13035 bp, 11 predicted proteins | sample 7454761 | NCBI WGS metagenome assembly JACCEB01 (sample SAMN15323454, study PRJNA562643) | freshwater metagenome | isolation source: river surface water | place: USA:Blue River Watershed | collected 2017-08-18 | reverse complement strand
GACCCGAGCATCTATCCAATAAACCCCACAATCACGCCGGATGACCTCGACAAAATTTTCCATTATTACCAAACATTGGCACCCGATGCCCTGCCCGCGCAAAACCGAAAATACCCCATTGCAAAGGACAATGGCTTATTCCAACTCAACCACCAAAATGGGATGTTCCCCGCCGTGGGCAATATGCCCATGACCACCTTCGTATCCATGGTACCCGGCAAAAACGAAATCATCATGGGCAGCTTCGGCGAGAAAGGCAATCTGGCATCGTTCAGCACCAACGGCACCCTCAATTGGTCTCAAGAATTTCCTTCAGCCCCTACCTGGGTCGATTTTTCCAACCCCAGCCAATGGCTGGTAACCTGCATCGGTTCTGTGCAACCCACCAACGCCAAAATTGGTAGCATCCACAATTTTTCTCCCGAGTCCAAAAGCAGCACCTTGGTGGCCAGCAAAGTAGCCAGACCGGTGATGTCGTTCCGCCTCCCCCAATCCAACCAAATCCTGATCAATGCGTTCGGACATTTGAAAGGACAAACCTATACCTACAACACCAACAAAAAGAGCCTGGAACAAATACTGCGGGATATCCCCGGGGCCATCTGCTCACGGATCGCTGATTGGGACGGAGATGGCAAAAAAGACATCCTCACCCTGTTCGCACAGAACAAAGAGAGCATCGTGTTCTTTAAAAATACCGGCAACGGATACCAAGAAACCGCCACCTTACTGGAAACCATGCCGGTGTATGGATCGAACAGTTTCGACCTGGCCGACATGAATGGCGATGGCAAACTTGACATTATTTACACCTGCGGCGACAACGCGGATTATTCGGTGGTTCTCAAGGACTACCACGGCGTGTATGTATACTTGAACCAAGGGAGCAACCAACTCAAACAAGGGTATTTTTACCCCATTCACGGATGCTTCAAAGCATTGGCGCGTGATTTCGACCTCGATGGCGACCAAGACATCATCACCGTTTCGTTCTTCGCCGATTTCTTGTCGCAACACGAAGAAGCCGCCGTGTATTTGGAAAACAACAAGATAGATTTCAAGCCCTACGCTCTGCCTGGGTATGACATTGGGCGATGGCTTACGATGGACGCGGCCGACGTGGATGGCGATGGCGACCAAGACCTGGTTTTTGGTAATTTGTCGATGGGACCCGAGAGTTTCATGAGCCAAGAGCAAGTGAAAAAATTCGCTGCCGGACCAGCCTGTATTTTCCTCAAAAACACGACCAAATAAGTTCGTATCATGTCCAAAATCCAACGTGCATTCAAATACTTCATCAACCTGTTTTGGGGGATTATTTTCTTGTTGTTTGCTTCGGTTCAATTTAACGACCCTGATCCTGCAATTTGGATATTCACCTACACAATGACCGCCATATTCTGTTTTGTCTATTTGAAAACCGATTGGGTGCAGCGACTAAAATGGTTGTATTTGGTTGCTTCCATGGCGTTGTTGATCGGGAGCTTATTGCAGTTCCCACCGCAATGGGAGGGCTTTGGTACAGAAATGAAAACGGAAAACAACGAATTGGCGCGGGAAAGTATTGGATTGTTGCTTTGTGGGTTGGTGGTGTTGATACAGTTTTTTTGCATCAAGCCAAAATCCATTGCGGCACCCTAAATCCTCTCAAAAGAGGCCATCCAACCATTTCCTTTCAACGTCCCCGCACGTCGATCTACAAAACCGAGCACCAAGTTTAATGGCAATGTCATTGGCACACTGACCAAACCAACAATCCGCAATGGGAAGGAAGATGCTCCCAAGAGCATGGTCGACATCGACCAGCATTCGTGTCCCAACTTCCCCCAAAAACCGTATGTTGAAGCCGCTGATTTCAATGCAAAACCGTGCTTAGATGCCAATTCCGTAAGCGCATCTGCACTGAGCAACTCTTTGCGCAACTGAACAGACTCGTAGTGTTGAAACCGGGCAAACATCCATCGATACAGCGGGAGTATCGTATCAAAAGCTACGGGTGTGTAAACCAAGAGGGTGCAACCGGGATTTGCCAAAGAAGAAAATCGCTCAAAGACATGACCTGGATCTTTCACATAGGGAAGCACGGAGAAACAAAAAATTAGGTCAAATCCGGATTCTCCTGCCAAAAAATCACCATCCAAATTTTCCGTCTTGAATTCGACTTTTGATCCATCCACGATGGTGTATTTGGTTTGAAAATCCGACAAAAAATCAAGCCAATCCGCATTTCGATCAATGGCGATCACCCTATTCGCTCTGACCTGCTTCAATTGGAAAAGATAATGACCATCGCCGCAGCCAACATCCAATAAGACACCTTGAAATTGTGCGGTAGCAACCTGAACCCACCGCTTGATTGTTCGGTTTCGAGAGTACAACAACGATTGTCCCCAATGCAGCAACTTCAATGATCCTGGAAATCGCTGAATGGCCTGTGGCACAGAATGAGAAAAAGCCTGTTGGAGCAAATTCATGGTGGGAAACCTCAAAGATAATCTTCGTTCTCACTGCGAATCACTTATTTTCGCAAACGATGAAACTGCTGTTGATCTCAGCATTATTAACCGCCAGTCCTTGGTTACTGTCGCCCGACATCCCCTGGAGTCCATCCAAATCTGGTCATGGAGTAAAGGTGTATACACGTCCCGTTGCCGGCACACCCATCAAGGAAATCAAGGCTGAATTGGAGCTAGACTGCTCTATCAACACGGCCATCGCGTGTTTGACGGATATTCCTTCCTACAACCAATGGATCTATCAAATGACAGAGGCCCGGGTGATTAAAACCATCAGCAATACAGAATTTCAAGTGTATCAACGGGTGAAAACGCCATGGCCATTAGACGATCGCGATGTTATTGGGCATTATGTTCTCAAGCAGGATCCCAGGAGTTTGGATGTATCCATCATCACCCATTCTGTCCCCAAGATACTGCCCGTGGTCTCGGGGGTGGTAAGGGTGCAAAAAAATCGGACCACTTGGACCATCAAGCCCTTGGCAAAAAACAAAAACAAATGCGAGTACTTCTTGCTGCTTGATCCGGCGGGTGAAGTTCCTGCATGGATCATCAACTTGTTTATTTCGGAGGGACCTTACAGCAGTTTGGTAAAATTGAAGCAGCGGGTACATTTACCCAAATATGCAAACACCAAGTTTGCCTGGATCACTGAGAAGTTCCAATAGGTGAAGCTGGGTTTGGAACCTTCGCCGCCCTTTATTGCCACTGTTTGGCCCGGGGATTCATCACCGCAAACCAAATGGGTACCAACAAACTCAAAACCATCATACCCGGATAGCCCGTGGGCATTTGTGGGGCAGTATCGATGGATTGAAGTGTCTGGTATTTTTTGTTGGATTTGTAATGGTGGTCTGAATGTCGGCTCAATTCAAACAAAATGAGTCGTCCCACCACGTGATTGCTGTTCCAAGAATGCTCTGGCTGCACGATTTCATAATGTCCGCTTTGGGTTTTCTTGCGCATCAGGCCATAGTGTTCGATGTAATTGATGGTTTCTAAGAAAATTCCACCGATGAGTGCAGCCAACCAAAAAGAGAAGGTCGCCCAACCACCGAAGACGAGGTAAATTGCAATGATCACCGAAAGTTGGATTATTTGGAAGCGCAGCATTTCATTGCGCCATGTCCACGGTGATGAGGCCTCGCGCCGCAGGCGCTCGGCCTCAATCCGCCAGGCCGACATCCAAGTTTGGAACATAGACCTCAGCCAAAAAGTATAAACCACCTCATGCATTCGCGCCGTAGAGGGATCCTCCGGCGTGCCTACATGCTTGTGATGCCCGCGGTTGTGCTCAATAAAAAAGTGCATATACAAAGAACTCGCCAACAATACCTTGGCCAAAAATTGCTCGAACCGCGTGGTTCTATGTCCCAATTCATGGGCCACATTAATCCCAAAACTACCACACAAAATACCCATCGCCATCACCAACCCAAACCACTGCCAGCTCGCCTGCGGCTCGCTGTGTCCCATCATCCAACAAAACCACAACACATAAAACCACTGAATGGGTACAATCATATAAAGTAAGTAATCATACCACCGATCCTGCGCCTCCAATTGCAGCGATTCCTCATTCAAAGTGGCACCCTTGGCCCCCATGATCAACTCCATCAATGGAATCGCACCGAAAACAAATAAAACCGCAAACCAAGACCAATTGCCACCCAACACAAAAGACACCGTAACCGCCAATGTTGGTAGATGCGTCGTTAAATATTTCAAGGATTTCATGATCAATACAAAAGTTCAAAAACGAATTTACAGAAAAATCAGACTTCCAACACCAGGATTCATCCAAGCCCTAAAATCGCATCCGCTTCAAAATCAGCAAACACCATTCATTAACAATTTGGTAATATAGAATTATTGTTAGTTTAACTCTATGTAAATTCAATGTTAACCATTTTTGCATCGCTTTACATTTAGGTAACAATAGATTCATTTGTGAAAAACATTATTTTAACCATCGCAACATTTTGCGCACTCAACAACGCAGCCACAGCAGCGTTCATGGAACCCCTCACCGACACCACCAAAGCGGTGAAAATTGCCGAAAAACCGGCATCCAAACACTGGTATGAATCCCTCCAAATGCGGGGCTATACCCAAGTGCGCTACAACCGTTTGGGCGAAACCAACCCAAACTTGAAATGCGAACAATGCGATCGTTACTGGGGCAACAACCAAGGCGTTGGCATCCGTCGTGCCCGACTCATCATCTCCGGACAAGTTCACCCACGCGTTTACCTATACTTCCAAACCGATGCCGCCAATACCGTGGGTACGGGTATGCAATACCTCCAGGTGCGTGATATGTATTTCGACTATGGCCTCGACAAGAAAAACGAGTTCCGTCTGCGTTTCGGACAAAGCAAAGTACCGTTTGGTTTTGAAAACATGCAAAGCAGTCAAAACCGCTTACCCTTAGACCGCGCCGATGCCACAAACTCCGCCGTATCCAACGAACGCGATATGGGCTTGTTCTTTATGTGGGCACCATCAAAAACACGCAAACTCTACGCCGACCTCATCAAGGAAAACCTCAAAGGCTCTGGCGATTACGGTGTTTTTGCATTTGGCTTTTACAACGGTCAAATCGCCAATAAGCCAGAACTCAACAACAACCGTCACATGGTTGCCCGTTTGAGCTACCCCATCGCCATCGGCAAACAACTCATCGAGCCTGGTATCGCAGCCTATAAAGGCGTATTCACATTGCCATCTGACCAATTAACCAAAGGCGTAAAATTCGTCAAAGCACCTTCCTTGATGAACAATATCCAACCCGATGCCAGCTATCTCGACCAACGTGTGAATGCCCAATTTGTGGTTTATCCCAAGCCCTTCGGTATCCAAGCAGAATACAACATTGGTGTTGGACCCCAGTTCAACCCCGTTACAGACTCCATCGAAACCCAAAAGCTTCAAGGGGGTTATGCCACATTCTCTTATAAAATGAACACCAAAGAAGGCAGTGTGATTCCTTTCGTACGCATCCAAAAATATAGCGGCGGCAAGAAGCATGAATTGGGCGCCCGCAGCTATAAAATGCAAGAATTGGAAATCGGTACAGAATGGCAAATCAACAAGAATTTTGAATTGACAGCCATGTACACCAATTCCCACCGTGAGTTCTTGGATTTTGCCAAACAAACCAATGACCAAAAAGGACGATTGATCCGCATCCAAGTGCAAATGAACTTCTAATCGAGTACTTTCGCGGTCATGGAATACCGCAGACTAGGAAAAACTGGATTACCCGTTTCAGAACTCAGCTTTGGCTCATGGATCACCTTCGGAAACCAAATCAATGATGGTGTTTCTGAACGATTGATGGATATCGCCTACGAGGCCGGCGTCAACTTCTTCGACAACGCAGAGGTCTATGCCGCCGGCGCCTCAGAAGTGGTGATGGGAGAAATCCTTCACAAAAAAAACTGGTCGCGAGATTCGTATATCGTGAGTTCCAAAGTGTTCTTCGGCGCCGGCGCCAAAGTGCCCACCCAAAAAGGACTTCACCGCAAACACATCGTAGAAGCCTGTAACCAAGCCCTGCAACGCCTACAAGTTGAATACCTAGACCTGTATTTTTGCCATCGCCCCGACAAACAAACACCCATTGAGGAGACCGTTTGGAGCATGCACCAACTGATCCTTTCTGGCAAAATCCTCTATTGGGGTACATCGGAATGGAGCGCTCAAGAAATCATGGAAGCCCACATGGTGGCCCAACGCTACAACCTCATCGGTCCGGTCGTAGAGCAACCCCAATACAACATGTTGGTTCGCGATAAAGTGGAAGTGGAATACAGCCAAATCTATAAAACCGTAGGACTTGGAACCACAATCTGGAGTCCCTTGGCCAGCGGCTACCTCACCGGAAAATACCTCAACCAATCCCCCGCCGATGCACGGCTCAACCGGGAAGAATTGGGTTGGTTATCGGAAAGGCTGTTGCAAGAAACACATGCGGAAAAAGTCAAAAACCTCATGGCGCTTGCCTCAGACTTGGGTGTTTCTATGCCCCAATTGGGTGTGGCCTGGTGCCTGAAAAACCCCGATGTAAGTACCGTAATCCTTGGAGCCACCAAGCCTGAACAACTTCAAGAGACCCTTACAGCACCCAGTATTTTGCCCTTGCTAACCGCAGACGTCATGGAGCGCATAGAGAACATTCTTCAGAACAAACCCCAACACCCTCAATACTAATCCATCCGGATTTCTCAACGGCTTACTTTTCTCTTTTACGCAGACTTTCGCCATTTATGGCACAAGGTTTGCACCTTTCGCGCGGATGAAAAGGAAGGCCTTGTTTCGCGCGGTGATTGTAGCATGTTGGATGCTCATCCCTGCCATACAACTTCAAGCCGACCCCATCGCCGATGCGCTTAAACTCATCCGACAGTCAGCAAAATCATCGGTCAAAAAACAAACATTCAAAAAAATCGCCCCAACAGTACCCGTCGAGGCAAGCATCGCTGTAGCCACCCAACTGCAATACCAAGAGGCCGCGCTCCTGCTCTACAAACGCCAATTTACCAAAGACAGCAACAACCCCGTTTTGCACCACGCACTGGCCATGTTGCCGAACGAAAAGGAGCCCTTTTCATCCATTCGACACAGCTTGGATGCGCTCCGGTACTGGGCCACCATCGCCAAGGACAAAAGAGGCAACAACATCACTGCAAAACAATGGGCCAAATACAAACAAAAATATCAGCTCACCTACCACCACACCGATACACTACTGTTTGCCCAAACCAATGAATTTTACAACAAACGGAGCAATGCAACTTTAGATCAAGCAAGGAGCATACTGCTCGAATTGCAGGTGGAATCGCAATGGATATCGTCTTACCAAGAACAAATTCAACAATTGGAAGTCGAATCATTTCAACAATGGCAAGCCAAACAAAAAAATGGCCCCGATACCAGCGCAAAAGCACCCAAATTTGAGTCCATCACCCTCAAAGCCTACCAAAAACGCATAGAAACCCAATTGGCATTCATCGATCAATTGGAGTTCGACTCGTTGATGCAAACCCGAAACATAGCGGCACTATCGGCCCGTCGTACCCAGCTCTTGGCCATAAAAAAGCCCAACGCGCAAACGAAATTGATGATTCAACGGGCAGAGGACACCCTGGTTCAGTGGGAATTTGAACTCGCCACCGCTGAAGATCAAGAGCAAAGTTACCGCCGGTTTTTGGCCCAATACCCCAAAGCGCCCCAGAAAAATGCCATCCTGCAGCGCTTGGAGGGACTTGCCTTCGAACGCGCCCAACAGCTCAATACCGTGGAAGCCTATGAGCAATTTTTACAGTCGCAATTGCCACCGCCTTTGCAGCGTACCGATCTCACCTTTCGCGCGCAATTCCTGCTGCGATCGCTCACAGTAAAGCCCATTCCCATTGCCTATAACAAAAACAAAGAGCCCTTCAAAGAGGGGTTCTATTTCGCCGATTCAGCCACCCTTCAACCCTGGATGGAGCTGGATTTCAAAATGGCCTATCCCTATGCCCTCAACAATTACCACAACCATTTCGTGGAAAGTGGGGCTACGCTAATTCCGGGATGTGCCTTGATAATGCGCACCGATACCTTCGGGTTGATCGAGTTTAGCTATATCACCAAAGACGGCAAACCCTTTACCAAAAACAATTACGAAACCATTTTTCAGTTTTCCAGTACGATGGCCTTCGTGCAACGCGGCGGACGTTGGGGCATCTTGAATCACCGAGGCAAAGAATTGCTGCCCTGCAAATTTGAAAACCTCCGCTATGACACAGTGGTGAAACGTGGCGCCCTACAACTTGGGAAAAAATGGGCGCTTTTCAATGAAAGCGGAAAGCTAATCACCACCCCGAAATTTGATGCAATTGGTTTTGAAACCTGGGAAAACGAACCCACAGAAGCCCCCGCGAAATTGTGGGTAAGAAACCGCTGTGCAGCGAAAATTAACGACAACTGGGCCCTTATTGACACACTCGGAAACTCCCTCACACCCTACGCATATGAAAGCATGACAACCCTTCCGTATGGCAGATTTATGGGGAAAATCAACGATGGCTATTGCCTTTGGCGCGATACAATTCGCTGCAGTGCACAATACGCCGAAGCGGTGGATTTTGGTAAGCCCTACACCCTCGTACAACAAAATGGTTGGGGCATCATCGATACCCTGGGTAAAATTTTGGTCCCGCCCGTTTATGAAAAATCACTGCTGGTGGGCAGCACCATCGCCCTGTTGAAGAACAAAAAATGGAGTTTTTACTATTCCAAAGGGGAATTTGGTTTACCCATCAAAGGCACAATTGACGATTTCCGACTCTACGGTGATGGCATGGTGTATGCGCGACAGAAGAAAAACTGGATCTTGTATCATGCATTCACAAAAACCGTGAGAAAGGTGAAAAGTATCGACTTACAACAACTCACCGATACCCTTTTGCTGGAACCCATAGGCAGTTATTGGTTCATCACCCATGCCAACGGAAAGGTATTGCTGAAAGATACGCTGATGTCGCTCTCCCGCATCAATGACCACGAATGGTTTGCCACCAAACCTGGTGCAAATGGCGCTACCCTCATGGGATTGCTTTGTTTACCCTCGATGCAGTGGAGTTTGAAACCCCAGTACCAAGAAATCATTTTGTCTCAAAAACCTTCGCAATATATGGTGAAGAAAAACGACCGTTGGGGCGTGGTTAACAATTTTGGAGAAATCATTGTGCCCCTCGTTTACGATGCCATCACCGATACAGAATTTCCCGGTTATTGGTATGCATTAAAGGGGGAACAAACACTATGGATCGATGCCTCTGGTCGCGAATTAAGTCAGCCTTAAGTCATTGCTTCGCACACCCGTGCGATGAGCCTTGTAATTTTCATTTTTTAGGTTCAACTTGCTCCCATGAAAACTTTTTTACGCGCCCTTTTGGGAGGATTGATTCTTTTCATGTATCAATTCATTTCGTTCGCCGGAGCCAATTTTCACGGCAATGCTCAAGCTTATACTGATAAGCAAGACACCATTTTGGCCTTTTTGAATACGCTGAATTTGGAGGACAAACAATATATACTACCCCGTCCTGCCGAAAACGCCACACCCGAAGACCAACAAAAATTTGCCGTTGAGTCGCAAGGAAAGCCTTGGGCGATGGTGAATTATCACAGCGGTAAGGATACGGGAATGATTATGCCCATGATCCGCGGATTGATCATTGATATTCTGGCGATTTTCTTGCTGTTTGGGCTGCTCGATAAAGTTGCGGACATCAATACCATGAAGGCCATGATTTATGCTTGTACGGTTGGGTTTTTTGCCTTTTTGGTGGTACCCTACACCAACTACATTTGGTACCAAACCCCAGATATTTGGGCGCACTTATTGGATGCATTTGTTCCTTACGCCATTGTTGGGGCCCTGTATGCCAAATTTTGGCGCAGCGCTGCATAAGCAAAACCGGGGGTTCGGTCACACCTTCGACACCTCAAGACCACGGCACATCAAATCTTGGCAGAGCACAAAATACAGTCACGAAATGAGTCGGTAATTGCCCAATAATTTCAAAGGGGCGGCCAAAATGGCCGCCCCTTTGCCTTATCTTTGCTGCCCCATAATCGCAGTTTCTTGCATGGTCCCGTAGTAGAATGGATACTACGAAAGTCTCCGGAACTTTAGATCCGCGTTCGATTCGCGGCGGGACCACCCCTCTTTCTTCCTGCAAATTTTTTCCTGTTTTTTTCACTTTTCTTTAGGGTAATTCGCTACTTCGTTGTCATACCCTCGTGAGTGCCCCCAAAATAGAATCATTGACCGAATCTCAGCTGCAATCGTTGCTCTACGAAAACTACGCAGATTTATGTCGGTACGCACACACATTCCTCGGTTCAACCCAAGAATCTGAAGACATTGTTCAACAAGTATTTCTAAAATTCTGGGAAGATTTCCAACGAGTCCCGCTGCCTGAAAATCCCCGCGCATATCTATTCAAAACCGTTTACAATCGTTCCCTCAATACCCTAAAACACCGCAGTGTACAACGCAAACATGCCGAGTACCAAATTCATCATTATTGGGGCAACCAAAACGAATCAACGGCCGAATCACACGTACACACAAAAGAACTCGAATCAGCCCTCAGCAAAGCCCTCGGCGAGATGTCGGAAACTACCCGACAAACATTTATCCTCAGCCGATTTCATGGACTCAGTCACAAAGAAATAGCGGAAACACTGACTTTCTCATCAAAAAACGTCGAGTATCATTTGCGTAAAGCCATTCAAATTCTCAAATCCCGTTTATCAAACCATGCCATCACACTGTTGGTATTCATCCTCCATCATCTATCATGAAAAACGAAGACATGTTTTCCTTCAACAACCCATCGGAAGAATCACTGTGGAATCTTACCAAACCCAAAAATCCATGGACCCCGAATACCGAATTGGCATGGAACAAGCTATCAGTGCAATTGGGAGTAGCCACAGTATCGGCATCACTGCTGCAAACTGCCCCTGTCAAAGCCATGGCAAAACTCACCCTGAAAAAACTTTTGCTTTGGAGTGCGATAGGAGTAGGAGTTACAACGGCTACCGTAATTCAAATTTCTCGCAAAGAAAACAAAGCGAAAACGCCATCACCCCGAAATGCTTCTGCAATCGCGATACCGAAGAAAGACACGTTAAGCGCTGCTTCGGATCCAACATTATGCAAAGACGGAAATAAAACCCCCCATTCCACCAAATCAGACAACCACCAACAGCCATCAGCATCCGTCCCCAAAGCACCCAACAGTAAAATTTTGCAATTCAAACAAACTGAACTCTCTGTAGTCACTGAAATTCTAAGCCAAACCTATGGCGTAACCATCAAAATTGAAAAACCACAATTGTTACATTGTAAACTCACTGCAACCTTTGAAAACGAACCGCTGAATACCGTTCTAGAAATCATCCAAGAAACCTTTAACATGGAAATCGTCCCAGAAAAAGAAACCGTCTGGTTGAAAGGAGGAAGCTGTCAATGAAAACGCTGTTCCTCTTCATCATTGCCTTGATTACAACCACCATGCTTTCCGCCCAAAACCCAACTGAGGGCCCAGCATCCACCATCACATCACTCGATCGATCACTTTACTTCATCGTACCAGCAGGATCTACAACTGCAGCACTTGAAAAATTGGAGGCGGCCACCAATCTCCATTTCTCCTACAACCCAGACGTACTTCCAAAAACAGTAACCAAGGATACATGGATTGATATCTCTTTCAGACAAGGTCTCGACCGCATGTTGGGTAAACAATATGCCTTCCGATTGCGTGGCAACCATATCATCATTCGAACATTGCAGGAGGGACAAATTACCAATGGCAAACAAGAATACGCCATCACAGGCTATATCAAAGACAAAAATACCGGCAGGGCGATTCCCTTTGCTTCAGTGTATGATACCACCTCGTTGAAGGCAGCATTGAGCGATAAAGATGGCTATTTCGAATTGAGCGTTTCCGATACTTTACCTAAAACCATTGGAGTCATCGTCCCTCATGAAAAAGACACGTTCTTGGTTGTGAGTCCCTTGCGGAGAATCGAAACATCCATCAACAAATACGTCATTCCCGAAATTCAAGCCCTCAACTCCATTGCACATGAAGCGATTGATACAATATCGAGTAGCACATTTTGGAACCGACAGGCTTCCGGACTACAAAGAGTCAATGACGATCTCAAAAAGAAATTGCCCCAAACTCATGCAACCACCTCCACCAAGGCAAATAAATCACCCGAATCCATCGTCCAACTCGCTTTGAATTATGGAAGCACTTGGCCGCTGATGCCAGAAATGCAATTGGGAATTCCCCAATTTTACAACAGATTCAACTTCGCTCCAGGACAATATGGAAACAGACTTTGGGGTATTGGGTATGGCTTGGGAACTCAGTTGGGTGCAAAAAAAGGTCGAGGCGTTGCCATTGAAATCATGGGAATGGGTCTGTATCCGGGCCACGTTGAAGAAATCCCGCTCCTGGCCACATTGTCTGTAATGCCACAATTTAGATTGGGGAAAAGAGTAAAACTGATCTTGGGTCCCGAAGCAAATGCGATCTTTACTCATGGCATTCGCGCACCACGAGAGGGTTACAACCTGCCGCCCTATCAAGGACTTTCCGCAACTTTTGACATCCGAAATGGCCGTGAAATGACCGCATTCTTTAGTTGGCGCGCAAAATTGGTGATCGAATAATCAACCAAACAGCACATCAACTATCTTCGCGTATATGAGTTATCAAGCGCGATTTTCCCAATGGTTGATGCACTGGCTCAGCGAAACCGGTGCGAGCACAGAATCTTGCTACTACCTCCATTTGGTGCTCCTCGCTGTGGGATTGATCTTGGTCGTTGCCCTCATCGATTACATCTCCCGCAACATCATCCTCAACATCGTTGCCCGTTACGCCAAGCGCAGCAACAATCCCTACGATGACATCTTGGTCGAAATGCGGGTGTT
>JACCEB011818321.1_pt1 | contig 13036 bp, 13 predicted proteins | sample 7454761 | NCBI WGS metagenome assembly JACCEB01 (sample SAMN15323454, study PRJNA562643) | freshwater metagenome | isolation source: river surface water | place: USA:Blue River Watershed | collected 2017-08-18 | reverse complement strand
GCAAATGCCCTTACTTCTTTGAATGTTGGAAAGGGCGATCGCGTTGCAATCTACATGCCGATGATTCCTGAAGCAGTAGTTGCGATGTTGGCCTGTGCACGAGTTGGAGCAATTCATTCTGTGGTCTTCGGTGGCTTCTCTGCTGAAGCATTGCGATCTCGAATTGATGATGCGCAAGCAAAACTTGTCATCACCGCAGATGGACAAAATCGGCGCGGAAGCGCAATGCCACTCAAGCCTGCAGTCGATGAAGCAGTTGCGCAAACTCCAAGTGTCGAAAAAGTTTTAGTTGTAAAGCGAACTGGCGGTGAAGTCGCTTGGGGTGAAAAAGATATTTGGTGGCATGACTTAGTGGATAACCAATCAAATTCACACAAACCAGAAGCATTTGATTCTGAACAGCCACTTTTTATTCTTTACACATCTGGAACAACTGGAAAGCCAAAAGGTATTTTGCACACTAGCGGTGGCTATTTAACCCAAGCGGCATTTACACATTTCAATGTTTTCGATCTCAAGCCTGAAAAAGATGTGTACTGGTGCACAGCTGATATTGGTTGGGTGACTGGACACTCTTACATTGTTTACGGACCACTGGCTAACGGTGCAACTCAAGTTATTTATGAAGGAACGCCAGATACACCTCACAAGGGTCGCTTCTGGGAAATCATTGAAAAGTACGGAGTTTCGATCTTTTACACCGCACCAACTGCAATTCGCACTTTCATGAAGTGGGGAAATGAATTTCCTGAAAAACACAATTTGAAATCATTGCGAGTACTTGGTTCGGTTGGTGAACCAATTAATCCAGAAGCTTGGATGTGGTACCGCGAAGTGATTGGTGGAAACAACTGCCCAATCGTCGATACCTGGTGGCAAACCGAAACTGGGGCCATCATGATTTCACCACTTCCAGGTGTGACCGCATGTAAGCCTGGTTCTGCAATGCGTCCGCTTCCAGGAATTGGTGCTGAAATTTTTGATGACAATGCAGCGGCAGTTGGAAACGGTCAAGGTGGTTATTTAGTTCTTACCGAACCATGGCCAGCAATGTTGCGCGGTATCTGGGGTGACGAGGAAAGATTTAAGGAAACCTATTGGTCGCGCTTTACTGGAAATTATTTTGCTGGAGATGGCGCTAAGTGGGATGAAGATGGCGCAATCTGGTTGCTTGGTCGCGTAGACGATGTGATGAATGTATCTGGTCATCGAATTTCTACTACCGAAGTCGAATCCGCATTGGTTTCACACCCAGCAGTTGCAGAAGCAGCTGTCGTTGGTGCAAGCGACTCAACAACAGGTCAAGGAATCGTCGCATTCGTGATTTTGCGCGGTGGTGTTGAAGATGGTGAAGGTCTAGTTAAACAACTTCGCGATCACGTTGCAAAAGAAATTGGACCGATTGCAAAACCACGCCAAATCATGGTTGTTCCAGAACTACCAAAAACACGTTCCGGCAAAATCATGCGCCGTTTGCTTAGAGATGTAGCAGAAAACCGCTCTATGGGCGACGCAACCACTTTGGCAGATCCGACAGTTATGAACCTGATTTCACAGGGATTGTCGGCCGGCAAGAGTGAAGATTAGGCAAAATCCAAATCGGACTAACCTTGCCTTGTAGGAGGCATCATGACTAGCCCAATTGATGATCAAACCGAAGTAACTCCAAAACGCTTTGGTGAACTCGTCGCCCAATCAATTGCTGATATTCAAACTTTGATTCGCAATCAAATTGATTTGGCTGTTGCAGAACTTAAAGAATCTGGTCGCCGTGCCCTGCGCTCATCAATCTTCTTAATCACTGCATTGATGTTTTTCCTAGTTTCAGGTTTGTTGTTCATAATTGCAATCGCCTATGGCCTCGCTGAATTTGGAATTCCAACTTGGCTTGCATTTGTGATTGATGCCGGTCTATTTATGCTGATTGGCGTTATTTTGCTCTTCCTCGCAAAATCAAATGCGAAGAAAGTAAAAGCGCCGACCAAAGCGGCTGACAGCTTTGAAAAATCTGTAAACGAAATCACCGCCGCGATCACTCGAACCGATTTGGATTCAAATTCTTGAGAGTTCCTGCAACTGACGCAGTAATCCGCGCAGTCGGCCCTTGGGAGCATCACGACATTGCGGCTAACACTGCACGTTTCCATATTGTCGAAGCTGGCGAAGGTCCACTTGTAATTCTTCTGCATGGTTTTCCAATGTTTTGGTGGACTTGGCGCAAATTAATTCCACAATTCAGTGAAAATGGTTTTCGCGTAGTTGCAATGGACTTACGCGGATATGGTGGCAGCGATCACACCCCGCATGGATATGACCCAATGACAATCGCTGCAGATATTCGTGGACTAATTTTTGCGCTTGGTGAAACCAAAGCAATTTTGGTTGGACATGACTGGGGTGCCATCAGTGCGTGGGCGGTTGCAGCTATGCACCCAGAGGTTGTGGCTGGACTTGTTTCTGTATCAATGCCGCATCCGAAAAGATTTCGTCGACAGATTCTGAAAGACACTGTTCAACGAAAAGCTCTTTCATACATTTACGCGTTTCAAATTCCTTTCTACCCAGAATACAAACTCACAAAAGATGAAGGTATTGAGGTTGAAAGAATTTTGCGGGCGTGGTCGGGCTCAGATTGGCCGGATGCAGAAACGGCAGCGGTTTATCGCGCGGCACTACTTGGTCAAGCCAGTGCGCACTGCGCATTGGAATACCACCGATGGGCATTGCGTTCGATTCCACGTCGAGATGGTCGGGTTTATCAATCAAAAATGGAAAATCCCATTACTGCTCCAGTTCTACAAATCCATGGAGAGCTGGATGGTGCAATTACACCTGCGACAGCTGAGCGAGACAACGAATACATTCAGGGCCCATACGATTATTACTTGATGCCAAACGTTGGACATTTTCCACATGAAGAAAATCCTGAAGAATTCGCAAACATTATTTTTGCCTGGATTAAAACTATTCCCGGCTGGACTGAATTAAGTCACGAATAACGGGGATCTAGCTCTACAACTTTTGACTTATCCCAATCTTGTTCAAATTCATAAACTGAAAGCAATCGGTCGAGCAGGCCGCCAGTGAATCCCCAAATCACAAAATCTCTAACATTGAATGCTGGCCCAACAAAGCCTGAACTGTGTCGAACGTTGACTCTATTTAATGGGTCAGCTAATTCCGAAATTGGAATTCTTTCGACTCGTTCAACTTCGCTCAAGTCATTTGGAAAAACATGATGTGGAGTGTGCCAATGAGCTAACACTGGTGTCACTTCAAACTGACTAACTGGGACGAACAAATTAGGCAAAGTGCAAAGCACTTCAATCGACTCAGTTTGTAAAGCAATTTCTTCCTGCGCTTCACGCAATGCGGTTGCAATTTCATTTTCATCTGTTGCATCCACCATTCCACCTGGGAATGCGATTTGACCGGGATGATGTCTGAGAGTGGAAGATCGTTGAATGAAAGTCAGATCTAGTCCATCTGTAGCATGACCGAACAGCAAAAGAATTGCACTTTTTCGCAATTCTTTATCTTTCGGCGCTTGGAAATGACTCAAGTCCGAAGCGGCAAGTTCTTTCGACTTGCTAACGATATGTGCAATTAGCGAACTCATGCCCTGCCCTCAGTCTTAACGAGTTTCAGTGCAGTTTCTTTTTCAGTTGGGCCTTCGCCGAACGCCGGACATAACTTTGCAATTGGGCAAGCTCCGCAAGCTGGTTTTCTTGCATGGCAATACCGACGACCGTGCCAAATCAACATATGCGAAAGATCGGTCCATTCTTTCGGTTTGAAAATCTCCATGATTTCAAACTCGACTTTTACTGGATCTGTTTGGGTAGTCCATCCAAATCGACGAACCAGCCGACCAAAATGTGTATCGACCGTGATTCCAGGAACCCCGAATGCGTTTCCCAAAACAACATTTGCCGTTTTTCGGCCAACTCCTGGAAGTTTTACGAGGTCTTCTAGATTATTCGGAATCTCACCGCCAAATTCGTCACAAACCTTTGCAGCCATTCCTAAAATTGAATTCGCTTTGGCTCGAAAGAAACCTGTGGTTCTTATGATTTCTTCAAGCTCATTTCTGTCCGCTTCCGCCAGCGCTTTTGCATTTGGATATTTCTTAAAGAGAGCAGGCGTCACAGCATTCACGCGACGGTCTGTACATTGCGCCGACAAAATTGTGGCAACAGTTAATTCCAAAGGATTTCGAAAATCCAACTCGCATTTAGCATCCGGATAAGTTCGTTTCAAAATTCGCAAAATAGCCGCAGAGTTAGTCGTATCAACTTTCGGTTTTTTTGCGGCCATAGAGAACTATTTAACTAGAACGACGTTGGATGCGCTCAAGATCGATAATCGTTACTGAGCGTTGCTCAACCTTCATCCAGCCACGATTTACAAACTCAGCCAACGCCTTATTGACAGTTTCGCGAGAAGCTCCGACCAGTTGCGCAAGTTCTTCTTGAGTCATGTCGTGTTCGATATAAAGCTCACCGTTTTTAAACACACCAAATTTGTCTGAAAGCGCAAGCAAAGCTTTTGCGACTCGGCCAGGTACATCTGAGAAAACTAAATCAGCCATTGCATCTTCGGTTCGACGCAGACGCTGTGCAAGTGCTTGTAAAAGTTTTAGAGCAACTTCAGGTCGTCCAGTTAGCCATGGGCGCAATGCGTCACGATTCAGACCTAATAGCTTTACATCTGTAAGTGCAACTGCGGTTGCGGTACGCGTTCCTGGATCAAAAAGACTAAGTTCGCCAAACATTTCACCTGGCCCAAGAACTCCAAGCAAAGTTTCACGTCCGTCTTTGGCTTTGTGGCCTAGAGTTACTTTTCCAGAAGTAATTACATACAGACGGTCCCCCGGTTCACCCTCAGCGAAGATGATTGCGCCTTTTTTTGCTTTGACTTCGACCATTGAGGATCGAAGTGCGTCGGCAGCTTCAGCGTCTAGCGCGGCAAAAAGTGGCGCACTATTCACAGGGGTTTCCATTTATTCTCCTTGAATCTCATTCTCAGCATCAGACTAGTTCAAACTAGCCAAAATTTCTCAGGGGCTTTATGCCCTTACTTGCACAACTAATTCGATTTCAGTTGGAGCACCCAATGGCAAAGCTGACATTCCAACTGAAGATCGAGCATGAACTCCGGAATCACCAAAAATTTCTTTAAAAAGTTCACTCGCACCATTAACAATTGCAGAGTGGTTTGTGAAATCTGGTCGGCAAGCAATAAAGCCAGTTACTTTCACAATTCTGACTACATTGTCGAGGCTACCAATCACACTTTTAACAGCTGCCAGCGCATTTAACCCACTTTGAGCGGCACACTTTTTAGCAGTTTCAACATCGATGTCACCAGGCTGATTGCCGACAATTCCTTCTGCCAATAATTTTCCATCAACAGTTGGCAATTGTCCGGATGTGAAAACAAATTCTCCAGCCTTTACTGCTGGAACATATGCAGCAATTGGGGCTGGAACGGTTGGAATTACCAATCCGAGTTCCGAAATCTTTGCTTCAAACATTGAGCTCCTTTTAAGGGTGCAAGCCTAAGTGAATGGCAGGCTTACTATTAACCGAGCGAAGATTTAGGCTGAACCAATGCGAGAGGTCTATGCGAAGGTAATCGCCACAATCACCCTCCTCAGCATTGCAATGGGGGTAATTCTTTCTGGCGTGCTTCTGCCTGCCATCGCAACTATTGGTGTTGTAACGAACGGATCATTCAATGGTTACAACGGAATCCCTTCTGCTTTAACAAAGCCGCCACTTCCGCAGCGCACAGTTGTGCTGGCAGCCGATGGCACAAAAATTGCAACTCTCTACTACCAAGACCGAGTAGAAGTACCGATTTCTGAGATTTCACAGACTATGCAAGATGCGATAGTTGCGATTGAAGATTCACGTTTTTATTCTCATCACGGTTTCGATTTGCGAGGCACTTTGCGTGCTTTGGTTAGCAATGCGACAAGTGGCAGTGTGCAAGGTGGCTCAACTATCACGCAACAATACGTAAAAAACATTTTGTTAGGTTCTGCAAAATCAGATCAGGAAATGGCTTCCGCAACTGAGCGGTCTTACGCCCGAAAACTTCAAGAACTTAGATATGCATTAGCCATCGAAAAACAAATGACAAAGAAGCAGATTCTTGAAGGCTATTTGAATATTGCTTACTTTGGCAGCGGCGCTTACGGAGTAGAAGCTGCAGCTAGAAGATACTTCTCAAAATCCGCATCACGTTTAACACTTGCTGAAAGTGCGCTGCTTGCGGGATTAGTGCAACAGCCATATGGCTATGACCCCATTCAGCATCCGGAAGCCGCCTTCAATCGCAGACAAATCGTTTTAAACCGCATGGCCGATCTTGGTTACATCACGCAAATGCAAGCTGATGCAACTGCAAAGCGACCACTGTCTGACATTTTGAATCCAACTACGAATGCAAATGGTTGCACATCTTCTATTGCTCCATTTTTCTGCGATTATGTATTCAAAGTAGTCAGAAGTAGTCCTGCCTTTGGTGCCACTTTGGCAGAGCGAGACGCACTGCTTCGCAAAGGTGGATTAACTATTACCACCACATTAGATATGAATGCACAAGCTGGAGCGCAAAAAGCAGTTAACAAATACATCCCACCAAAAGATAAAAGTAATAAAGCTGCGGCGATTTCGATGATTCGACCAGGCACTGGTGATGTGATTGCGATGGCACAAAATCGTAAATGGGGAACCAGTGGCCGTGGAAAAACAACTTACAACTACAACACAGACCGAGGCATGGGTGGAACCATCGGCATGCAAGCCGGTTCTACTTTTAAAGTGTTTGTTTTAGCTGCCGCGATTGAAATGGGATTTAGCGCTTACGAAAGAATTAAAGCTCCAAAAGAAAGCACATACACAAATTTCTACAACTGCGAAGGCACTGACAAGTTCCCCGCTTACACTGCAAAGAACTTTCACGGTGGCGGTTATTACAACATGTTTACTGGCACTGCGTATTCGGTGAACAATTACTACGTAGCTCTGGAAGAGAAAACTGGAATTTGTCGACCTGCTGAAATCGCTGAATCGCTGGGAATTCGCGCAGGAAGTGGCGCATCACTTGCAAGAGTTCCGTCTTTTGTACTTGGTGCAAACGAAGTGACTCCGCTTTCTGTCGCGACTGCTTACGCAACTTTTGCAGCCCACGGTTTGTATTGCAAACCCAGAGTGATTTTGTCGGTTGTGGATCGGGATGGAAATCCACTTCCGATTGGCGCAAGTCAATGCACTCAAGTTTTAGAACCTGAGGTAGCTGATGGAGTGACAAAAGTCTTACAAAGTGTGATTACGGGCTACCCGGGAAGCACTGGTGCTGGCCTATCAATTGGGCGCGATGCAGCAGGTAAGACCGGAACTACAAATGATTCCGCTGCAGTTTGGTTTAGTGGCTACACCCCAGACCTTGCTGCAACAGTTTGGGTTGGAGACCCTCGCGGTGGTTATAGATTCCCAATGCAGAATATTGAAATTAATGGTCGTTTTTATGCGGACGTTTTTGGTTCAACTTTCCCAGGTCCAATTTGGCGTCAATCAATGCTTAATGCACTAAAGGAAATTCCTAAACATAAATTTAAATTGAAACTTCCGGCAAACGTTATTGGTAACGAAATTGTCGAACCAACTCCAACGCCAAGCGAAAGTGCAACGCCTTAATTAAGAAACGTCAGTGATGTGGAAGTTTTGGTATGAACGGCTTGGTGTAGGTCCGCGCTGATTTTGGTAGCGAGATCCATAAACGCTTGAACCGTATGGATGTTCAGATGGACTCGACATCTTGATGAAGCAAAGCTGGCCAATTTTCATTCCAGGCCAAAGCGTTACTGGAAGATTGGAAACATTGCTCAATTCCAATGTGATGTGCCCTGAAAAACCTGGGTCAACGAAACCTGCAGTTGCGTGAGTTAAAAGACCGAGCCGACCAAGTGAAGACTTGCCTTCAACTCGAGCTGCGATATCGTCAGGCAAAGTTACAACTTCAAAAGTTGAACCTAAAACAAATTCACCTGGGTGCAAAACAAAAGCCTCGTCTGGCGCTACTTCGACCGAGCGAGTCATGTCTTCTTGATTCTGTCGCGGATCGATGAATTGATAGCGATGATTTTCAAAAGTGCGGAAGAAGCGGTCTAGACGTATGTCGACGCTCGCTGGCTGCACCATTGCTTCGTCATATGGTTCTAATTTGATTCGGCTAGCAGCAATGTCAGCCTTGATGTCGCGGTCAGATAAAAGCACGGGCGAAGGTTACTGAAGGCGAAAGTCAGTGCCGCATGACCCGCACTGGGTTTGGCCATTTGGCACACGATTTCCGCACACCGGGCATGGCCGGCTGTTGAGCCGATTTAGTGTCCAAGCCCCAGCTCTGAATGGGATACCAATTGCCCAGAAAAAGCCAAAAACTATGAGGCCAGATAGTCCGTTACCTGTGCTGCTCCAGATGGATATAGAAAATATTGTGACAACGAACATGTAAATGTCGTAGAAAGTAATTTTGCGTTTCATAACTCCCCCTTGAAAGAACTTGCCCGCAAAGTATTTGTGAGCCCTGACAGCCTTAACCCTCGTGCATTGCCCTTTGCATTGCCTGTACAAACAAGTCGGTGGTCTCAGCGCCAGCGACGGCAACTCTTTGATTGAAAACAAAGAATGGAACACCGCGCACATTCAATTGTTCGGCTAGTTCCTTATCTGACTGCATTACGTCCATATAGAGATCTGAATTTGCCAAGTCTTGTAATTCTTCATCTGTGATTCCAACAGATTCGGCAAACGGTTTTAGATCTTCAACCGAAAAAATCTTCTCTGCTTTTTCAAAGTAGGCGTTGAAAAGTTTGAACAATAAATCGTGGTGCACACCGCGTTCAGCGGCCATCATCAAAAGCCGGTGAGCAAGTTGCGTGTTTGCACCATAAGTTTTATCTAGTTGGTAGTGAAGACCTTCGGACTCGGCAATTGCTGAAACATTTCCCATCATTTCAACCGCTGCCTCAACTGGGATTCCGTATTTTTCTGCCAAGTTTTCAACTGCCAAATACGGCTCATCGCTTGCATCTTTATCTAATTGGTAAGCGTGGTGATATAGCTCTACTTCAAGTCCTAGTTGATCAATCGCTTTTTCCAAACGGACAAACCCAATGTAACACCATGGACAAACCACATCTGACCAAACATCAATACGCATGGCTTAAACCTACGCCACCTTTTAGTTTGCTGCAGTTAGTGTTAGCAAAGTCGCTTCTGGACGGCAAGCGAAACGAACTGGTGTGAATGGATTTGTGCCAAGCCCTGCGGATACGTGCAACCAAGCATCTTGATATTTATGTAAACCTTTTGCGCGGCGAGTATCCAAATCACAATTTGTTACTAGCGCACCAAAGAATGGCAAACATAATTGACCGCCATGTGTGTGCCCAGCCAATATCAAGGGAATTTCATCTTCGACCATCGCATCCAGAACCCGAAGGTACGGAGCATGAGTTACACCAATTGCAAATGAATTTCCGTTCGGTCTTCCCGCCACAGTTGAATAATCATCGTAAAGCAAGTGCGGATCATCCACCCCACGAAATTCAACGCGGGTATTTTTGAATGTTAACTCAGTACGAATATGTGTCAGGTCAACCCAACCCATTTCTTCAAGTCCAGTTTTTAAATCCTGCCAAGGAAGCTCAACTCCACCAATTAATTTGTTGTCAGGTTTGAATAAATATCTGGCAGGGTTTTTCAAACTTGGTGCGAAATAATCATTCGATCCAAAAACAAAAACACCTGGTATCCCAGCGAATGCACTGAAGGCTCCCAAAACCGAAGGAACTGAATTTAGATGCGCTAAAAAGTCGCCAGTCACAACCACTAAATCAGGTTTTAGTTCAGCGAGTTCGGAAATCCATTCCTGCTTCTTAAATTGCCGTGGCGTCATATGTAAGTCGCTGAGATGCAGAATTTTGAAACTCTCTGCGTTTGCAGGCAGAACAGGAACTGTCTTTTCGCGCAATGTGTATGCGCGCACTTCATAACCTGCGCTATATGCAAGGCCAGCTCCGGCAGTTACCCCAAGTCCAGTTAGCCAGGAAGAAATCGGTTCCACTCGCCTATCGTGGCAGGATGTCCTTATGAGCCAACTAAAAGCCACACTTCAAGCCGATTTAACTGCTGCAACTAAGGCAGCCGACAAAGTCACTCTCGGAACTCTTCGAATGGCCCTTGCCGCCATCACAAATGAAGAAGTTTCAGGCAAAGAAGCACGCGAGCTAAGTGACGCAGACGTTATTTCAGTTCTTAGCAAAGAAGCGAAAAAGCGCCGCGAATCAATTGAGGCATACCAGCAGGCAAATCGTCAGGATCTTGCCGACATTGAAGCTGCTGAACTTGTTGTTCTTGAAAAATATTTGCCAGCCCAACTAACTGAGGCTGAAATTGCTGACATCATTGCAAAAGCAGTGGCAGAAGTTTCTGCAACTGGCGCAGAAGGCATGAAGGCGATGGGTGGCGTGATGAAGATCGTTACTCCACAAGTTACTGGACGCGCAGATGGTGGCCAAGTCGCTGCAGCAGTTAAGAAAGCGTTAGGCGCATAACAAATGTCAACCGAGCCAATCTGGCGCGGAAGTATTGAGAACAAACTTCTTCGCTATGGAAGCACACCATTCTTGGCTTTAATTTTCGCAATCACGTACGTTGCGAATGACACAGCAGCCCCAGAAAAACAATTAGTTGGTTGGGGCTGGCTTTACTTTGGTTTAGTTCTAGTTATTGCATTTCTTGCAGTCATGACGTTTACAAAATTAACTGTTGAAGTTCGCGAAGACGGATTTTTTATTCGTTACGGATATTGGATTTATCCGGTTCAAAAAATTGATTGGCAAAGTGTGGCAAGTGTCCGCACTTTGCATGTTGAACCAACTCTTTGGGGTGGTTGGGGTTATCGCTGGGTGCCGTGGAAAAAAGCAACTGCAGCAGTAATGCGACGCGGACCTGGACTTCGATTCGATTTTGCAAACGGCAAGATATTTGTCATCACAATTGATGACGCAGAAACAGCGCTGGCGGCTATCCGATCAGTTCTTGACCGAATGCCGCCAGCGTAGTTCAGGGAATTACAAGCTTTTTGCTACCAACTCAGCAATCTGTACTGCATTTAACGCAGCACCTTTACGCAAGTTGTCATTTGAAATGAACATCGCAAGTCCATAACCTTCTTTAACTGATAAGTCTGGGCGGATGCGACCAACATACGAAGGATCTTTACCAGCAGCTATTTGTGGTGTCGGAACTTCCACTAGTTCAACACCTGGCGCATTTTTCAAAAGTTCAGTCGCTTCTTCTGCTGAGATTGGTTTTTCAAACTCTGCGTTGATTGAAAGTGAGTGACCTGAAAAGACTGGGACTCGAACACAAGTCCCGGAAACTGGAAGTTCTGGGATGCTAAGAATCTTGCGGGTTTCATTACGCAATTTCTTTTCTTCATCAGTTTCGTTTAGCCCATCATCCACAATCGAACCTGCAAGTGGAACCACGTTGAAGGCAATTGGCGCAACATACTTAACAGGCGCAGGAAGCTTTACTGCATCTCCATTAAGTGCAAGTGCGGCAATGTTTTGTTCGACACCTGCTCGCACCTGGCCTTCAAGTTCTTCAACTCCTGCTAAACCAGATCCTGAAACAGCCTGATAAGAAGAAACTACAAGTCGCTTTAGTCCAGCTTTTTCATGGAGTGGTTTTAGCACTGGCATTGCTGCCATGGTGGTGCAGTTTGGATTGGCGATGATGCCAATCTTTGCTTCGTTGATTGCCTCTGGATTTACTTCACTAACCACAAGCGGCACATCTGGATTCATTCGCCAGGCAGATGAGTTATCGATCACGATTGCGCCCGCTTCGGCAAACTTTGGTGCAAGTGCTTTCGATGTTGCGCCGCCTGCAGAGAAAATTGCAATATCAATGCCACTCAAATCTGCAGTTTCAGCATCTTCAATCACGATTTCCTGTCCGCGCCATGGCAAGGTCTTTCCAGCCGAACGAGCAGATGCGAGAAAACGGATTTTTGTGAGTGGAAAATTCCGTTGATCTAAAAGTTCACGCATGACATTTCCAACTTGGCCGGTTGCGCCAACTACTGCAACAGTGATTTCACGTGTCATCTCTATCGACCTGTTCCACCGTAAACAACGGCTTCGTTGTTTGAGTCATCTAGACCAAATGCAGTGTGAATTGAACGAACCGCATGGTCCAAATCTTTTTCACGAACCACAACGCTGATTCGAATTTCAGAAGTCGTAATCATCTCAATGTTTACGTTTGCATCAGCGAGAGCTGCAAACAAAGTTGCAGAAACACCAGGGTGTGAACGCATGCCAGCACCAATCAATGAAATCTTGCCGATGGTGTCATCAAACAAAATGCTTTGGAAACCAATTTCCTTTTGCACCTTTTGCAGTGCAGAAGTTGCGTCCTTTCCTTCCGCCTTTGGCAAAGTGAATGAGATGTCGGTCAAACCAGTTGAAGCAGCAGATACGTTTTGCACAATCATGTCGATATTGATTTGTGCATCTGCAATTGTTTGAAAGATTGCAGCAGCAACACCTGGGCGGTCAGGTACACCGACAACTGTGATTTTTGCTTCGCTGCGATCGTGTGCAACACCTGCGATGATTGGTTGTTCCATTTCGTCTCCTACGGGACGTTCCTTGATTACCCAAGTACCTTGTTTGTTTGAAAATGAAGAACGGACATGAATTGGTAGATCGAATCGACGTGCATACTCAACGCAACGCAGATGTAAAACTTTTGCACCGCTTGCTGCCATCTCCAACATTTCTTCATAAGAGATTGCAGAAAGTTGTCGTGCCTGCGGCACGATGCGCGGATCTGCAGAAAATACTCCGTCAACATCTGTATAGATTTCGCAAACGTCAGCTTCAAGTGCCGCAGCAAGTGCAACTGCAGTTGTGTCAGATCCACCGCGACCTAAGGTTGTAATGTCTTTT
>JACCEB010863210.1_pt1 | contig 13041 bp, 14 predicted proteins | sample 7454761 | NCBI WGS metagenome assembly JACCEB01 (sample SAMN15323454, study PRJNA562643) | freshwater metagenome | isolation source: river surface water | place: USA:Blue River Watershed | collected 2017-08-18 | reverse complement strand
TTTTTCACGCGAACATGGAATTTATCGCGGCTTCGTTAATTCAATAAAATCAAGTAAAAGCCGAGTTATTTTTCAAATTGGAAATTTAATTTCTTTTGAATTTCGGGCGCGCACCGAAGAAAATCTTGGACAATTCGCAGCCGTGGATTTGGTGAAATCTTACTGCTCAAATTTTATGTTTGACGCTCTGAAAATAAATTGTGCAAATTCAATATTTTCAATAATTGATCACAGTTTTCTAGAAAGGGATAATCACGAAAAGCTTTTCGAAAAACTGCAAAAATTTTTGCAAAAACTGATCGATGAAGATCAACCAAAAATATTTCTTTCTGAATATATAAAACTCGAATTAAAAATTCTCAAAACCTTAGGCTACGGAATTGATTTGTCATCTTGCGCCGCCACAAACTCAACCGCAAACCTCGCTTATGTTTCTCCAAAATCTGCTAGAGCTGTAAGCCTTGAGGCCGGAAAGCCTTATCAAAATAAATTACTCAGATTGCCTGAATTTTTAGTTGGAGATCAAATTGCAATTATGACGAATGACTTACGCGACGGCTTACGCCTAAGTGGATTTTTTTTAGAGAAGTTTGTTTTTGAAGATAAAAAAGAAAAGTTAAATGCCCGCAATCGCTTGGAGAAATATTTACTCCCAAGCTTGTCCCCGTCCCCGTCATAAAGACGGGGTGACAAAACAACATAATTGACATTGCTGTAAGAATTATTCACTAAAAAATCAAATTCCCCATCAAAATCACTGGATCAATTTTTGTTCCAAACAAAAGACAGAAAAAACTCGACATACATATTGCTGGAGCAAAAGGAAAAGTGTCATCTTTGGTGATTTTTTGCCACAATAAACCAAACATAACTCCCAAAAAACCGCTAAGCATCATAAACGCCAAAAAGCTTTTCATTCCAAGCAAAAATCCTGCAACAAAAAAGAACTTCAAATCATCGACTCCAATCGCTTCAAGAGTTGTTGTGACGTAGAAAAATAACCACAGCGCCAATCCGAAACCTAAATAAATGAAAGCTGATTTTAAATGACTTAAAACAACAGAATTTCCGCCCTGAGAAATCAACAAAATTACCGCTAAAATTGTCAGTAAATATTGTAAGAAATTAGGAATAAAATAACGCTCTAGATCAGTTATGCACATGAGAATCAAGGTGCTGGTAATCAAAAAATATAACACCATTTTGATGTCGATTTTTTGATCTAAAACAAAATAAATCGCTAAAAAACTTAACAAAAAGCTGAGTTCAATAAGGGGATAACGTAGCGAAATTTTCGCATTACATTTGCTGCATTTTCCTTTTTGAAATAACCATGAAAAAATCGGAATAAGATTGCGAGGAGTTAAAACGGTTTTGCATCCAAGGCATTTCGACCTTGTGAAAACGATTGGCTCTCCGTCAATAATCCTGTGACTTACTAAGGTAATGAAGCTGCCGAAAATTAATGAAGAAATTATCACCAAAACTAGTTGTAATTGCGGATCAATCAGTGAAAAAATTTGCATGAATTGGTTGTTAATTTGCTAATTTGAAATCTGCTAAATAGATTTATTTTTATTTGCCAAATCAATAATTTCTCCAATTTAAAATGATATTTTTTTTAAGGCATTTCTTAGTATTTTTCTTGTTTTTTACTGCAAATTCTTGCAGTCAAAAACCAGTGCCAATAAGCGATCACAGCCGCAATATTTATAACAAGAATAGCAAAGCCAGCCCTTACAAATATTCTTCTAGCGCACCTTCTTTGATTAAAAAATCTGCCATTCAAAATAATCAAGTTGAAGTGGTCGCTGGCGACACAATTTTTGGAATTTCAAGAAAATTACAAATTCCTCTTCGCGATCTAATAACAGAAAATAAACTTACACCGCCTTACAATCTCAATGTTGGCGACAAACTTTTGATTCCAGCAATCAAATATCATGAAGTAAAAAATGGAGAAACTCTTTATGGAATTTCTCGTATGTATAATATGCAAATCGCAAATTTAGTTGAATTAAACAATCTGCAAAAACCTTACGCAGTGAAGGTTGGAGATAAAATTAAAATTTCATCAAATAGCCTTAAAGCAGATTCTGCTAGCAATTATTCGCCAAAACCAGAAGTAAAATTACCAGAAAAAGATTCTGCTCCTAGCGTCCCTGAAAAAATTATCGACAAATCTAACAATTTTTCTTGGCCAGTTCGCGGAACAATTATTTCTGGCTTTGGCCCAAAAAGCGGCGGTCTTTATAATGACGGAATCAACATTAAAGCCAAGGAAGGAGCTGAAGTCAAAGCCTCTGAAGATGGAGTTGTGGCTTACGTTGGCAATGAATTAAAAGGTTACGGCAATTTAATAATTGTTAAACATTCTGGCGGCTGGATTACGGCCTATGCCCATTTATCAAAATCCAGCGTTACGCGCGGAGCAAAAGTCAAAAAAAGTCAAAAAATTGGCTTAGTTGGATCAACCGGCAACGTAAAATCTTCACAACTTTATTTTGGTTTGCGCAAAGGTCGCGACGCCGTGAATCCTAAAAATTACTTAAAATAAATGTCGTTTTTCAAAATATTTTCAAAATCAAATTTAACCAATCAGCTTAAAAGCAGCTCTAGCAAAATATCAGCGGCGATTACACAAATTTTCACCCACAAAAAACTCGACGAAAATACCATTGACGAACTTGAAGAGATCTTGATTGCAAGCGACATGGGAACAGAATTTGCAATAAAAATTTCTGCTTCTTTACGTGAGAAAAAGTTTGAAAAAAACATCAGCGAAACCGAAATCAAAAATTTTCTAATACAGGAAATATCAGCAATTTTAAAACCTTGCCAAAAAACTCTGGAGCTAAAAGAAGACAACAAAACGCAAGTTTTTATTTTTAACGGCGTTAATGGCGCAGGCAAAACAACTACAATCGCCAAAATAGCCCAAAGCCTTAAAAACCAAAATAAAAAAGTTTTAATAGCGGCTTGCGACACTTTCCGCGCAGCAGCTTCGCAACAATTAGAAGTTTGGGCAAAAAGAGTTGGCTGCGAAATTATTTTGCCTCAAAAAGAAGGTGAAGATCCAGCTGCAATCGCTTATCGCTCTTTAGATTTTGCTCATAAAAATAACTTCGATGTTTTGTTAATTGACACAGCCGGAAGGTTGCAAAACAAACAAAATCTGATGGAAGAATTAAAGAAAATTAACACCGTTTTGAAGAAAATTGACCCTAGCGCACCTCACGAAAATATCTTAATTCTTGATGCGACAACTGGTCAAAATGCCAGATCTCAATTAGAAATTTTCAATCAGATTGTTGGCATTGATGGAATTATAATCACCAAGTTGGACGGTTCGGCAAAAGGCGGGATAGTTGTTTCGCTGGCGCAAAATTTTAATAAACCAATTTACGCAATTGGCGTTGGTGAAAAGTTAGAAGATCTGCAAGAATTTGATGCCGAAACTTTTGCGAGAAATTTGTTTTAATCGCGAATTCGCGTTTTAAGAATTATACGCTCGCGCAACTTGCGGCGTAAGAAGTTTACCGCAAAACAAAAGATTTTAACTAAAAAATTAACGTAACCATTTTAAAAAAGTTGACTTCATTTGCTCGCATCTCTAGAAAGCGCCGCTCTTCTTAAAGAAATAGTTATATAATCTGTCCATAAAATGCTGGGGCGTAGCCAAGCGGTAAGGCAGCGGTTTTTGATACCGCCACCCGTAGGTTCGAATCCTGCCGCCCCAACCACCAAAAAAGAATCATCAAAATACTGATTACTGATCAAAAAACTCCTTATTAAAATAAGTTAGCACCCCTGCCAAAAACAACCAAACAAACTATTTAGATGAACTTTATTCAAAAAACAAAAAATCATCAATCTTGGATATTAATTGCCGCACTATCTGTTTTTGCAAGTTCAACTATCTCAATTCCAATTTTGGTGAAATTTTATAGCAACTCTTTCAAGCTTGGCGGTGATTGTTGTTTGGCAAAGATACTAGAAATTCTAACCGCATTTATCGTTCAATACTTATTCTGCTTTGCCTTACTATCTCTAAAAAAAATGGGCTTGGTTATTTGGTCGGTGTTATTTTCTATCTCTCTTTTAACCACTTATTTTTTTGTATCATTTGGCAAAAACATTGATGCTTGGGTGATTAGCGATATGTTAGAAAATATTAACGGACTTACCTTTGAATATCTTAGCTTAAAAGCAGCGATACTACTTATTATTTTTGTCGGATTTTTTGTTTTTTTGGCACGACTTGCTCAACAAGGAAAGAAAACAAATTTTAAATCAAAATCCTTTATAGCGACTCATTTGATAATTTTTATCTCTCTTTTGTCGACGATCTTTTTTAAAGACTTCACTATGAAAAAAGTCAGGCGAAATTATCCGCCACTAAGTATTTTTAGCAGTATTTCCAAATATATAAAAATCAGAAAAGAGCTGGATGTAAAAATTAAAAAAAGCCAAAGTTTAGAAATAATAAAAAATCACCAAATTTCTTACAATAACGGCGAGCCAAAGATAACGGTTCTAATAATTGGCGAGAGCTTGAGAAATGATTATTTTTACGAGATGCTTCCGAAATTTTCGCCAAAACTTAATGGAGATAAAAACGTAGTTTTTTTTAAAAATGTTTCCGCTTGCGAAACATCAACCAGAAGATCAATTCCATGCCTTCTTACCAATGTTGATCACAAAAATTGGAAAGGATTTTAGATTCGGTAAACATCATCGACATATTCAAGCAGCTAGATTTTAGATCTTATTGGATAGATAGCCAAAGTCTTTATGGTTATTTTGACTCTACTTACTCATTTCTTGCAAAGTCGTCAGATGTGGTAATTGAGGAAAAATACATCAATTTAGACATCGGTCACTACAATAATTATGACGAGGCACTTTTACCTTACATTAAGAAGGCGATTGATGAAAATAAATCAGCGAAGAAGGATAAATTTATTCTAATCCATTTGCTCGGAAGTCACTGGCATCTAGATATGAGATATCCCAAAGAATATGGCATATTTTCTCCTCGCTGCCCATTTGATAAAGACGCCTCACAGTGCTCAGGCGAAGAAATAAAAAACTCTTATAAAAACTCTGTGATTTATAGCTTCAAGATTTTGGAAGATTTGGTTGACTTGTTTCGCGAAGAAAATTCTATAATTTTGTTCACTCCAGATCACGGATTTTCACTTGGTGAAAATGGCAGAGTTGGTAATGCCGCGGATGACAAACCTTTCGAACAAATATCAGTTCCTTTATTTATTCGGTATTCCGATAAATTCAAAAAAGAAAATCCAGATTTGGTAAAAAACCTTCATAAAAACTCACCTAAAAGAATTACTCATGAATATGTATTTAACTCTCTTCTTGGCTGCTCTGACATCAAAAGTGATTTGGTTAAAGATGAGCTAAATCTTTGCAAGATACCAAGCCCTCCAAAGAAGCGGGGAGAATAGGTCTCTGATTGCAAGCATTTTTTCTTAAGAGAAGCTTATCTATCTCCGCTACCGCCTTTTTTGATGCTTGAAGTGAAGTTCAATTTTTTACCACCAGAATTTGCTACTGAGTTTAAATTGCCTTTTTTCCCACCTTTGCCGCCTCTGGTGTTAAAAGGATCCGAAACAAAAGGTGACTGTTTTTTTACTGGCTTAAATTCTTTTGTTTCATTTGTTTTTGCTAAATTTTCCGTCATTTTTTTCTCGTTAAGATTATTAATTACCACCAATCACAATTAAAGCTATTCAATCGACAATATTTTTAAACACAATCTCCTGCCGCTTTTCCACTGGCCCAAGCCCATTGAAAATTAAAACCTCCAAGCCAACCCGTCACATCCAAAACCTCGCCGATAAAAAATAAATTTGGTACAGATTTTGCTTCAAAACTTTTAGAAGAAATTTGATCGCAATTAACTCCACCCAAAGTCACTTCGGCTTTAGCAAAACCTTCTGTTCCGCTTGGCACAAGTTCCCAAGCGTTTATCGAATTTGAAATTTCTTTTATTTTCTGATGAGAAAGATCCGCCAAATTTCCAACAAAACCACTTTTTTGAGCTAAATAAATTGCCAAACTTTTTGGCAAAAATTGATTTAGAAAACTTTGTAATTCTTGCTTAGGTTTTGATTTTTTCTCTTCGCAAAGTCGTAAGAAAATGTCAATTTCTGGCGCAAGATTAATGACAATTTTTTCGCCTTTTTTCCAATAAGATGAAATTTGCAAAATCGCTGGCCCACTAAGTCCGCGATGCGTAAAAAGAATCGCTTCACGAAATTTAATTTTTCCACAAGAAACAATCGCATCCACCGCAACGCCAGAAAGATTTCTGGTTTCTGATAAAATATTTTCATCCAAGGTAAGTGGCACTAAAGCTGGAGTTGGTTGCACAACTTTTAAACCAAATTGTCGCGCCACATCATAACCAAAACCACTTGCACCCATTTTCGGGATTGAAGGCCCGCCAGTGGCAATTACTAAGGATCTACAACTCACTAATTCATTTTCAATTTTAACTCTAAAACCTTCGCCATCTCGCAAAACTTCAACAACTTTGCTTTCCAACATAATTTCAACTTTGCCTTCAAGGCATTCTTTGAGCAGCATTTCAATAATTTGCTTCGAAGAAAAATCGCAAAAAAGTTGCCCCAAAGTTTTTTCATGAAAAGCAATTTGGTGTTTTTCAACCAGTTTAATAAAATCTTGTTGGGTAAAACGCTGCAAGGCGGAAACGCAAAAATGCGGATTAGAAGAAATGAAGTTTTTCGGCGAAGTATGTAAGTTGGTGAAATTGCATCTACCGCCGCCAGAAATACGAATTTTTTCACCAACTGATTTAGCGTGATCCAAAAGCAAAACGCTGCGACCTCTTTGCCCTGCTGTGGCAGCGCACATCAAGCCTGCGGCACCAGCACCAATTATTACAACGTCAAAAAATTTCTGAGGCAAATTTAGCTCTTAAAAACTTGCTTAAAAATGTGATCAATATTTTTGGTGTGGTAAGAAATATCAAAAAGACTTTCCAACTTTTTAACACCTAATTTTTCAACCACTTGCGCATCTTGTTTTAGCAATTCTAAAAAGCTGTTTGACTCTCCAGCCCAAATTTTCATGGCATTACTTTGCGCAATTTTATAGGCATCTTCGCGAGAAATTCCAGCTTCGTCAATCAAGGTTAAAAGCACGCGTTGCGAAAAAACCAAACCACCTAATTTATCTAAATTTTTCTGCATGTTTTTTTCGTAAACAGTCAGATTTTCTACCAAACCAACCAAGCGATTTAGGGCAAAATCTAGCGTGATTGTTGCATCTGGCGCGATCATTCTTTCAACCGAAGAATGCGAAATATCGCGCTCATGCCAACTAGCAACGTTTTCCAAAGCAGGAACAACAGCACTTCTAACAATTCGCGCCAAGCCAGTTAGGTTTTCACTTAAAACTGGATTTCTTTTATGCGGCATTGCCGAAGAACCTTTTTGACCTTTTGAAAAAAATTCTTCTGCTTCCAAAACCTCAGTTCTTTGCAAATGTCTGATTTCTATCGCCAGATTTTCAATTGATGAAGCAATAACTCCCAAAACTGCAAAAAATGCAGCGTGGCGATCTCTTGGAATGATCTGGCTTGAAACCGATTCTTCTTCAAGACCCATTTTTTCTGCGACATATTTTTGCACGAAAGGATCAACATTAGCGAAAGTTCCAACCGCGCCAGAAATTGCACAAACGGCGATTTCTTTTTTGGCGATTTTTAGACGCGTTAAATTTCTTTCAAACTCGGCGTAAAAACGCGCCAACTTTAGCCCAAAAGTTATTGGTTCGGCATGAATTCCGTGAGAGCGACCAACACAAACTGTGTTTTTATGTTCAAAAGCACGTTTTTTTATTGCCGCCAAAAGCCTTTCTAAATCATCAATTAAGATGTCTGAGGCTTGAGAAAGTTGAGCAGAAAGACATGTGTCCAAAACGTCTGAACTAGTCATTCCGTAATGAATGAAGCGAGAATTTTCACCAACTAATTCCGCAAGATGCGTAAGAAAAGCGATTACGTCATGTTTAGTGACAGATTCAATTTCATCAACGCGCGCCGCATCAAATTTGCCACCAGCTTTTTCAAAATTTTCACGAATGCGTTTTGAAGAACCAGCTTCAGCAACGCCAATTTTTTCAAGCGCTTCCAGAGCATAAATTTCAATGTCGAACCAAATATTATATTTATTTTCTTGCGACCAAATTTTGACCATTTCTGGCCTAGAATAACGAGGAACCATGTTTTTTATCCGTTAAAATTAAGAATTTATAAAATGAATTTAGAAAGATCGGTTTTGCCAGAAGTTAAATCGCCCAAATGGCTGGTGACATATTTTTTATCTATCGTCACAACATTGCCATTTTTCATTTCAGTCGCTTCAAAACTCACTTCTTCAAGAATTTTTTCTAATAAAGTGTGAAGCCTTCTCGCGCCGATATTTTCAACTTCGCTATTAACTCGAGTTGCAACTTGAGCAATTTCGTTAATGCCATCTTTGGTGAAATTTAAGTTGATATTTTCAACCGCAATTAAAGCCGAATATTGCTTGATTAAGCTCGCTTCTGGCTCAGATAAAATGCGCACCAAATCCTCTTGGTTTAAGGGCTGAAGCTGCACACGAATTGGAAAACGTCCTTGCAATTCTGGCAACAAATCCGCCGGTTTTGCCGCGTGAAAAGCTCCCGAAGCAATAAACAAAATGTGATCGGTTTTAATAATTCCATATTTTGTAGTTACTGCCGTTCCTTCAACCAACGGCAATAAATCGCGCTGCACGCCTTCGCGAGAAACATCGGAACCAGAAGCTTTAGCACCGCCGCGAGCGCAAACTTTGTCGATTTCGTCGATAAAAACTATTCCATCATTTTCAACAGCTTTTAAAGCGATTTTTATAATTTTATCTTCGTCAATCATCTTGTCGCATTCTTCTTCGATTAAAGATTTCATCGCGTCTTCAACTGTTAAAGTCAGCTTTTTGGTTTTTTCGCCACCCATTGCGCGACCCAAAATTTCAGAGATGTTAATCATGCCAACTTGTCCACCCGGAACATCAAAACTGGTTCCGATTGCAGATGGAGCGTCGATTAATTCAATCTCAACTTCGCTTTCGTTAATTTCACCGCTATCAATCATTTTTGAGAATTTTTCTCTGGTGGCTTTTTCGGCTGAATCGCCAACCAAAGCGTCAATTACCTTTTCTTGGGCGCGCTTTTTGGCTTTTTCTTCAACTTCTTTTTTAAATTCATTGCGCACTGATTTTACAGCAACATCCATCAAATCACGAATTATAGAATCAACATCGCGACCAACATATCCAACTTCAGTAAATTTTGTAGCCTCAACTTTTAAGAAAGGTGCGTTAGCCAATTTTGCTAAACGGCGCGCCACCTCGGTTTTTCCAACTCCAGTTGGCCCAATCATTAAAATGTTTTTTGGAACTATTTCTTCACGCAAAGGAGATTCTACAAATTTTCTGCGATAACGATTGCGCAAAGCAACCGCAACTGCTTTTTTGGCATCTTTTTGACCAACAATAAATCGGTTTAATTCTTCAACAATTTGTTTCGGGGTAAAACCTAAATTGTGATTTTTTGCTACCAATTTTTTAGCTTGAGAATCTTGTGTTTTTTTAGAGTTTTTTGTCATTTGTATTTACTTGTTTTGAAGGGTGATTTGCGCTAGTTCCGTTATATGTAGCAACATTTAACAAAAACATTATCAATAAAATTACCGCACTGGTTAAAAAAATTATCAAAAATATTTTCATCATAAATGTTGCAAAACTTCAACGATTGAATCTTGAATTTCTTTTATTCCATAGCCTTTTGAGCTGCTGGTCGCAATAATTTTCGGATGCGCCGCCGCCCATTTTGGAATTTCGCTAAGAATTTTCTGTTCTGCTTTTGCCGATTCTGCCGCATTCATTTTATCAACTTTTGTTAAGATAATCTGAAAAGAAACCGCAACCGCGTTAAGAATATTAATCATGTCGCGATCCGCTTCTTTCAAGCCTTTGATTGGATCAATTAATAAAAAAAGTCGATGTAGATTTGGGCGTTTCATTAAATATTCTAGAGCGGTTTTTTGCCAGTGCTCAGAATGTTTTAATTGCGCTTTTGCAAAACCATATCCGGGCATATCAACCAAAACAAATCCTTGCGAAAAACTTTGTGTAAATCCGTCAGCAATTTTGAAAAAATTTAACTGCCTTGTTCTTCCGGGAGTTGAAGAAACAATCGCCAGTTTTTTTCCTGTCACTGCGTTAATTAAGCTCGATTTCCCAACATTTGACGCACCAATAAAAGCAATTTCTGGCTGCGAACTTTGCGGAATTTGCGAATAGTTATGCGCTCCAAAAAGAAATTCGCACTCGCCATTAAAAATTTTTTTCGGATCAAGTTTTTTCATTAAATTCCTTTTTTATTTTCTAAAAACTCAATCATCTTTGTCGCAATATCAATTCCTGTTGCGCCTTCAATTCCTTCAAGCCCCGGAGAAGAATTTACTTCAAGAATTTTTGGGCCTGAATCTGAGCGAACCATATCAACTCCAGCGACTTCTAAACCAATAATTTTCGTTGCTTTAATTGCTAACTCGCACTCCTGCGCCGTTGCTTCAACTGCTCTGGCGGTTGCCCCTAAATGAATGTTGGCACGAAACTCTCCTTCTTGCGCAATGCGCTCAATTGAAGCCACAACTTTATCGCCAATCACAAAACAACGAATGTCCTGACCTTTAGATTCTTTGATGTAATGTTGCACCAAAATGTCGGCTTTTAAACTGCGAAAGGCGTTAATAACACTTTCTGCCGCCTTGTTTGTTTCAGATAAAACCACGCCAACACCTTTTGTTCCTTCAAGCAATTTGATCACTAAAGGCGCGCTTCCCACCAAATGAATTAGATCTTTTGTGTCGTAAGAAGAATTGGCAAAACTGGTAATTGGCGCATTTAATCCGTGTTGAGCAAGAATTTGCAAAGTGTGTAATTTATCACGCGACTTCGTAATTGCATCAGAAGCATTAAAGCAAGAAACGCCCATAACTTCAAACTGGCGCGTAATTGCCGCGCCGTAAAAAGTCATCGAAGGTTTTAAACGAGGAATTACGTGATCAATATTTTCAAGTTTCTTTCCTTCATCAAAAAACACTTCACAAGAATTTGGAGCAACTTTTATGTAGCAATCTCCAACATTCACGAACTGAATTTCATGATTGCGCTTCTGCGCTGCTTCCATGATACGCTTGTTGGAATAAAGATTTGGATTGGAGGCCAAAAGTACAATTTTCATAATTTTCTAAGATCTAAACAAGGTTTAGTTGTGCGGTAAAGTTTGAGAATTTCGTTTCTTTTCAGCTTACCTTGCAGAAAAGATTTTGATGTATCTACAAGCATTTTTGCCTGCTTAATTGCTTCACGACCAAGCAGCATACGAAATGCCATGGTATCGCGATTAGCAAGGGTTAATTCGATTCTGATTTTACTATCGCCAATACGCAAATCAGATTTTATGACAAATCTTTTTTCTTTTTTTCCACCAGAATCAGAAACCATTCTTTGATCAATAACCCGTGCCACACAAGTGCGCGCCAAACTTTTATTTTTCTGCAAAGGGTGAATGTCAAACTTCACATATTCAACATCTTCAATATAAAAACTTTCAATGTTGAAGGCGTGCAAAGATGAGGTTTTTGCGCCAGTATCAATTTTGCCTTTAATTGCTGGCAAGCTAATGCTGTCAAGACCAAACCATTCTTTCCAGCCAATAATTTTCTGATGATTTTTCATTTACCAGCAATCAGCTTTGTGACAATTTCAAGATCTTCTTTGGTATCAACCGAAAGCGGATGCGCATCAACAATTTTTACAAAAATTGTCATGTCATTTTCTAAAGCGCGAAGCTGTTCGAGACTTTCTCGTTTTTCTAACGTTGAAGGCTCAAGCTGCACAAATTTTTCTAAAGCGTTTTTTTTGTAAGCGTAAATTCCAATATGATGATAAAAATCAGCCTCATTTGTTTTAGAATATGGAATTGGACAACGCGAAAAATAAAGAGCTTTTCCAAGATTTTTTTCTTTAAAAGATATGGCAATTTTTACGACATTTGGATTAGAAATTTCTGACTCATTTTTGATTTTTGAAGCAACGGTTGCAATGTCACAATCACTTGAAAATGCTGCTTTGGCAGCAGATTTTATAACTTCTGGATCGATGCTTGGTAAATCTCCTTGAAGATTAACAATCACATCAAAATCTTTTCCAAAACTTTTGTAAGCAGCGTAAATTCTATCGGTTCCTGATGGTAAATTTGGATCAGTAATCACAAAATTCGCACCAATTTTTCTGGCTTCTGCCGCAATTTCTTCACCATCACAAGCAATTAAAACATCTCCTAAATTTGCTTTCACCGCCTGTTCATAAACTCTATGAATCATGCTTTTGCCGCAAATATCAGCTAGCGGCTTATTTGGCAATCTGGTGGAAGCCAAACGAACAGGAATTATGGTTAGAATCTTTCTTTGCATTTAATTGAAATTTTGATGATGGCTTTTAACAGACGAGACTACTCCAACTAGATAAGTTGCGCTTCAAAAGATTTCTACAAATTTGTTGCTTTTTTAAGATGAGAGCTTTTAATGCGCCCCCTCCTTGAAAAATCATTGTTTGATTCATCAGCAATGAGCACGTAGCTCAGTCGGTAGAGCACCTCACTTTTAATGAGGTTGTCGTTGGTTCGATTCCAACCGTGCTCACCATATCTTTTTCTTAAAACCAACGAATTTTTATTTTGCGCTGCTGCGCAGTCGCTGGGGTTCGATTCCAACCGTACTCACCATATCTTTTTCATCACACTTAAAAAAACACCGCCATCTCAAACATTAGGGCACTGTCGCAAATCCGCTTTTGCAAAAAATTTTTAGGCAGTTTGTTTTTTGGCGACGCAGTGGATACAGACATCCATGAGGAGCCAAAAAACAAACTAACGACACAAATCGATTTATCGATTTGT